>Ga0209589_1000011_pt1 | contig 236981 bp, 200 predicted proteins | sample CowpeawhiteBW_FD_187525 | JGI IMG/M metagenome (GOLD analysis project Ga0209589, IMG submission 187525) | Root nodule microbial communities of legume samples collected from California USA - Cow pea white BW (SPAdes) (version 2) | ecosystem: Host-associated > Plants > Roots > Nodule | place...
GGTCGGCAGCCACCAATGCCTCCAGATCGATCGCCCGAAGTTCGATCTGATCGCGCACCGGCTCTCGCATCCGCGGCTCGCCCGCATCGTTCGCACGTGCTCGTGTCTGCTGCGGAAGATCCGAAAAGAGTTCATCGCCGGACATCGTTGCACCTCTCCAGTGTCCACAATCAGGAATCACTACAAGCGTGCAAACTCAATCAAAATCTGCACAAAGATTCACAGGCTCTCAGGATGACGGGGCTGCTAGGCCTTCGCCGGGACGACGGTGTGGAGAGACTTACTTCTTCAGCCCGTAATTCAACAGCCCGCCCTGCAATTCGACGGCGCCGCCTGGCAGCCGATCGGCGACGTGATCGACAGTGCGTTCACGACGACGCGTGACGATTACTGAGGGGACCACGCGCACCGCTCCATCACCGTCACCCTGAGGAGCGCGCTCTTGCGCGCGTCTCGAAGGGTCGACGGCCTTGGTTTCTCCGCGCGGACTTATCGGGGCCGTGCATCCTTCGAGACGCGCGTTCCGCGCTCTCAGGATGACGGGGCTGCTAGGTCTTCGCCGGGACGACGGTGTGGAGAGACTTACTTCTTCAGCCCATAATTCAACAGCCCGCCCTTGTTCTTCGGCGGATGGGCGCGCAGGCCTTCCTCGTTCGGCTCGGTGCCCCAGCCCGGGCGATCGGGGATCACGAGATGGCCGTCGACGTATTCCGGCACGTGGGTGAACAACTCGTGGTCCCAGGCGAGGCGGTCGATGTCGGTCTCCATGATCCGCAGGTTCGGCACCGCCGCGCAGAAATGCGCGTTCATCATGGTGCAGAGATGACCGTAGAAATTATGCGGCGCGACGTTGACCTCGAAATGCTCGGCGGCATTGGCGATCTTCATCGATTGCCAGACCCCATTCCACGGTGTGTCGATGATCGCGACGTCCATCGCCTGCTCGGTGAAATAGGGCAGGAACTCGCGCAGACCGAGCAGCGTCTCACATGACGAGATCGGATGCGGGCTCTGGCGGCGGATATAGCCCAGCGCCTGCGGGTTGAAGGTGTCGATCTCGACCCAGAACATGTCCATCTTCTCGATCGCGCGCAGGATCTTGAGATAGCCCTCGGTCTTGGCGTTGAAGTTGAGGTCGAGCAGCAGATCGACATCCGGCCCCGCGCCGTCGCGGATCGCTTCCAGGTGCATGCAGAGATTGCGCAGCACAGTGCGGTCGACATTGATCTCGGGCTCGAACGGCGAGCCGAAGCCGGGCCGCCAGCCCACCGGCTTGCCGTCGGTGTAGACGAAGATGTTGGTCTTCATTGCCGAGAACTTCTTCTCGCGCACCTCGGCTCCGATCGCCCTGACACCGTCGAGATCGGTGATCGGCGGCTTGTACCAGTCGGGATGATTGATGCGCCAGGTCGCGCAATGCGACCAGTAGACCCGCACGCGGTCGCGGATCTTGCCGCCGAGCAGGTCGTAGCAGGGCACGCCCAGCGCCTTGGCCTTGACGTCGAGCAGCGCGTTCTCGATCGCACCCAGCGCCAGCGCGACCACGCCGCCGGCGGCCGGACGCGTCGCGGCAAACAGCTCGGCATAAATCCGCTCATGCTGGAACGCGTTCCGGCCGACCACCCGCGCCGACAGCCGCTCGATCGCCGCCGTCACGCCCGGCGCACCAAAGCCCTCGTCATATTCGCTCCAGCCGACCAGCCCGTCCTGGGTCGTCACCTTGACGAAGTGATAATTCCGCCAGCCGGCATCGCAGGCGAGCGTTTCGACGGTTTTGATTGTTGTGGCTTTGCTCATGGTTTCCTGCCCGCTGTGTTTGACTTGAGGAACTAGAATAGCGGATCGAGCAATGCGTCAATCGCACAGCAGCAACCCGCCAACGCAGATTGGCGTCTCGCCCCGCCGAGCAATCGTCGAGCGATGTTCTCATAGCAATGCGCGCGTCGCTAAGTGTCGTCGCCATTGATGAATTCCGTCAAGCGGGAGAAAAAATTCCACTTGCATCATCGCGCCGGCGCGGCTTCAAGTTCAGACAACAAGAAACTGAATCAGCCGCGGTCATCGGCTGGTCATTTTGCTCGCGGGGAAGCGTGATGGGCGCGTTGTCGCATCTGCGGATTGTCGAAATTGGAAGCGCGGCTGCGACGAGCTATTGCGCGCGGCTGTTCGCCGATTTCGGCGCCGACGTGCAGAAGGTCGAACCGCCGCAGGGCGATCCGCTTCGCCGCACCGCGCCATTGACGCTGAGCGGGCAGAGCGCGTGGTTTGCGTTTCTCAACTTCAACAAATCCAGCGTCGTGCTCGACGGGAGCGATGCGCTCGCGGCATCGCGCCTGCGTGAATTGATTGCCGACTGCGACATCCTGCTCGATGGCCGCGGCCTCAATGCGGCGGATTGTCCCGCGATCGATCTCGACGCGATCAAGCGGGACAATCCCGGCCTGATCCATCTCGACCTTTCCTGGTTCGGCGATCGCGGTCCCTACGCCGACTTTGCCGCGACCGATTGCACCATTCGCGCGCTGACCGGCCTGGTGAAACTGGTCGGCCCGGAGCAGGGACCGCCGATGCACGCGCCGGATTTCCAGACCGGTATCCTCGGCGGGCTCTGGGGTTTCATCGCCGCCAGTTCGTCGGTGCTCGGGCGCATGCAGGACGGACGCGGCCGCTCCAGCCATCTGAGCCTGTTCGAAGCCAGCATCGCCGTCACCGAATACATCATGTTCGAGGCGTTCTCGCGCGGCGACATCATGCGGCGGCTCGGCGTCAACCGCTTCTGGCCGACCTTTCCAGTCGGCATCTACGAGACCAGGCAGGGCTGGCTCGGCGTCACCACGGTGACGCCGGCGCAATGGCGCTCGTTCTGCGAGATGCTTGATCTCACCGACCTGCGCGACGATCCGTCGCTGTTTCTCGGCGTCGACCGGCTAAAACATGTCGCCGAGATCGAGCGCAGGATATTACCGAAGCTCAAACAGCGCACCGCGCAGGAATGGTTCGCCGAGGGCCTCAAGCGCAAGATCCCGATCGTGCCGGTGCCGGAGATCTCCGATCTGATCGCCGATGAGGAGAAGCGGGCTCGCGGCGCCATCGTGCCCGTCACGATCGGCGACGAGAGCGGCTTCAGCGCCGGCACGATGCAGCGGCTGACGGGTACGCCGCCGCTTCGCGGTGGCCGGGTGCCTGATATCGGCGAGCAGCAGGCAAAGCGCGAGCCGGCGCTGCGCGTGGCGGCGCCCAAGCCTGCCACGGCCGATCGCCTGCCGCTCGAAGGCATCCGAGTCGTCGATTTCTCGATGGGCTGGGCCGGGCCGATCTGCACCCGCACGCTCGCCGATCTCGGCGCCGACGTCATCAAGATCGAGGCGATCCAGTATCCGGATTGGTGGCGCGGCGTCGATCGGCGCCCGGCTTACGTGCTGGAGCAGATGTACGAGAAGTCGGTGCGCTACTGCATCATGAACCGCAACAAGCGCGGCATCACGCTCGATCTGACCCGGCCGAAGGGACTTGCGCTGGCGAAGCGCCTGCTCGCCGATGCGGATCTTGTGGTCGACAACTATTCGGTCGAGGTGCTGCCGAAGCTCGGCCTCGGCTACGAGGTGCTGAGCAAGCTCAATCCGAAGCTGGTGATGATGTCGATGTCGGCGTTCGGTGCCGGCAGCGTCTATCGCGATTGCCGCGCCTACGGCTCGACTCTGGAGCAGGGCTCGGGCTTGCCGAGCGTGGTCGGCGATGCCGGCGGCCCGCCGGTGATGAGCCACACCGCGTTCGGCGATGCCGTCGGCGGCCTCAACGGTTGTGCGGCGGTGCTGACCGCGCTGATCCACGCGCGGCTGACGGGGCAGGGGCAGTTCATCGACCTCGCGCAGATCGAATGCATGATGCCGTTCGCGGCACCCTGGATCGTCGCGCACTCGATCGACGGCACGCCGCCGGTCAAATACGGCAATCGCCATCCCGATTTCGTGCCGCATGGCTGCTTCCGCTGCGCCGGCGAGGACAACTGGATCGTGGTCGCGGTGTCGGACGATGCGATGTGGCCCCGGCTCGCGCGGCTGCTCGGCCGCGAGGACTGGGCGTCGGAGGATAAATGCAAGACGGCCACCGGCCGTCGCGCCATCGAAGCTGAGATCGAAGCTGCGATCACCGCCTGGACCTCGGCGCGCGATCCGGAGATGGCGATGGTTGCATTGCAGGCGGCCGGGGTTGCCGCCGGTGTCGCGCGGTTGCCGATCGATCTGTTGAAGGATCCGCAGCTCCATGCCCGCGGCTTCATCCAGCAGGTCGACCGCGCGTTCATTGGAAAACATCCGCAGCCGTCGATGCCGTTCCGCGAGGGTGCCGAACCCTTTGCGATCCGCTCGGTGCCGCCGACGCTCGGCGAGCATAACCGCGAGATTCTCGGAGGCATGCTCGGCCTCAGCGATGCCGAGCTCGAAGAGCTTGCGCGGGAAGGCATCATCGGCACCGAGATGCTGATGGAGGAGCAACTGGTGAAAGAGAAGCAGCGGGCGGCGGGTTGATGCAGGCAGGCGAGCCGGCAGAGCGCAAGGCGGAGGTCGCGCGCGATGGCGCGCGCCCGCTGATGTCCGTGCGCGGGCTCGGCATCCGCTTCAAGACCTCGCATGGCATTTGGCAGGCGACCCGTAGGATCGATTTCGACATTGCACCGGGCGAGCGGGTCGGCATCGTCGGCGAAAGCGGCTGCGGCAAGACCATCACCGGCCTGTCGATCCTACGGCTGTTGCCCGGCAATTTCGCGGGCCTCGACGGCAAGATCATGTTTGACGGCATCGATCTCGCCGATTGCAGCGCGCGGCAGATGCACGACATCAGAGGCAAGCGCATCGCGATGATCTTTCAGGAGCCGATGAGCGCGCTCGATCCGGTCTTCACCGTCGGCCACCAGATCGCGGAGACGCTGCGCGTCCACACCAATATCGAATACGAAGAGGCACGCGCCAAGACGCTGGAGATGCTCCGCCGCGTCGGCATCGCCTCGCCGGAGCGGCGCATCGACGATTATCCGCATCAGCTCTCCGGCGGCATGCGCCAGCGCGTGATGATCGCAGCCGCCCTGATCTGCGGGCCGCAGCTCCTGATCGCGGACGAGCCGACCACCGCGCTCGACGTCACCGTGCAGGCGCAGATCCTCGAATTGTTGCGCGACATCAGCCAGACCTCGCGCACCGCGCTGATGCTGATCACCCACGATCTTGGCGTCGTCGCCGAGACCTGCACGCGGATGATCACGATGTATGCCGGCGAGGTGATCGAGGATGCGTCCGTTGACGAGGCGCTGGTGCGGCCGCTGCATCCCTACACGTCGGGCCTGTTGCGCTCGCTGCCGCACTTGAGCCCGCGCCACGGCCGGCTGCCGTCGATCCCGGGCCGCGTGCCGTCGATCGCTGACATGCCGAGCGGCTGCCGCTTCCGCGCCCGCTGCACGCATGCGACCAAGGGCTGCGAAGCGGAGCAGTCGCTACAGGATGCCGGTGGCGGCAGAAGAGTCCGCTGCTGGCGCTTCGCCGAGCTCAATCTGCCCGGCGCGCTGCATCCGCCCGAGACATCCCTCGCAGCGAGGGTCGCGACGCAATGACCGCTGCCTCGGCCGAGCCCAGTCGCGACCCCATCGTCTCGGTGCGCGACCTCCAGGTGCGCTTCCAAACCACGGATCGCCGCGCCACCGTGAAGGCGGTCGACGGTGTCAATTTCGACGTCCGCCGTGGCGAGACCTTCGGTATCATCGGGGAATCAGGCTCGGGCAAGACCACGATCGGCCGCGCGCTGGTGTTTCTCTTAAAGCCCAGCGCCGGCGCCATCCTGCATGACGGCATCGATCCGCTCGCGCTGTCGCGCAAGCGATTCCAGAGTCACCGCCGCGACTACCAGATCATCTTCCAGGATCCCAACGCCGCGCTGAATCCGCGGATGACCATCCTCGCCTCGGTGCTGGAGCCGCTCGAGCTTGCGCGGGTCGGCACCCGCGCGACGCGCGAGCGGCAGGCAAGAGAAGCGCTGGAGCGTGTCGGGCTGCCGCAGGAGTTTGGCGAGCGCTACCCGCATCAACTCTCCGGTGGCCAGAAGCAGCGCCTGGTGATCGCCCGTGCGTTGACGCTCAAGCCCAAGCTGATCGTCTGCGACGAGGTGGTGGCGGCGCTCGACATGTCGATCCGCGGCGACGTGCTCAACCTGTTCGCCGATTTGCAGCGCGACCTAGGCCTGACCTACGTCTTCATCACCCACGATCTCGCCGTGGTCTCGCATATCAGCGAGCGTGTCGCGGTGATGTATCTCGGGCAGTTCGTCGAGCTTGGCCCGACCGAGGAAGTGTCCGAGCGGCCGCTGCATCCCTATACGAAGGCGCTGCTCTCGGCCGAGCCGCGGCCGTTGCCGTCGTCGATGCGGCAGGAGACGCGGATCGTGCTGCAAGGCGAGGTGCCGAGCCCGATCGATCCGCCGACCGGCTGCCGCTTCCGTACCCGCTGCCCGCATGCGCAGCCACGCTGCGCGGAACAGGCGCCGGCGTGGCGCGAGCTGAAGCCCGATCACTGGGTGGCATGCCACTTCGCCGATCGCCCGAATTTTTCACCGAGCTAGCGCGCGATGAGATCAGTTCGATCAGCGGCCCCGAAGGAACTGCACTCCCTCTCCCGCTTGCGGGGGAGGGCTCTCTCCACGAGTCACATCGTGGAGAGAGCCCCCACCCGGATCGCATCTATGATGCGATCCGACCTCCCCGCGAGCGCAGGGCAATCGCATATGAGATTCGAGTCGCAACGGCATCGGCAGTCGGCTCCCTCTCCCGCTTGCGGGGGAGGGTCGGGGTGGGGGTTCTCTCCACGAGTCGCCTCGTGGAGGGAGCCCCCACCCGCCGCGCGCTGCGCACGCGTCGGCCTCCCCCGCAAGCGGGAGAGGCGAAGGGAGCCCGGGGACAACCTCCGCAGACGCCATATGCGATTGCCCTGTCCGCGAGCGGGAGAGGTGCAGCCAGTCTGCCGCTAAGCCGATTCAAATTGACGCCCTGAGATAATGGAGGACCTGCCATGACAATAACGACGCGACGCGAGGCCATTGCGCTGATCTCGGGCGCGCTCGCGAGCGCCAGCCTCGGCGGTCCTGCCTTTGCACAGGGCGCGGCGAAGAAGGGTGGTACGCTGCGTATCTCCGCGCCGGCCAATCCGTCGAGCCTCGATCCCGCCACCGGTGGCGCCGGCTCCGATCACGCCTTCCTGTTCACGATGTACGACACGCTGGTCGAATGGGAGTTCGAGACGCTGAAGCCGAGGCCGGGATTGGCCGAGAGCTGGAAGTTCACCGATCCCACCACGCTGGTGCTCAATATCCGATCCGGCGTCACCTTCCATGACGGCACGTCGCTCGATGCGGAGGCCGTGAAGTTCAACCTCGACCGCAACAAGAGCGATCCGAAATCCAACATCAAGGCCGACCTCTTGTCGGTGGCCTCGGTCGAGGTCACCGGGCCGCAGCAGGTGACGCTGAAGCTGAACGCGCCGGATACCGCGTTGCCCGGCATTCTCTCCGATCGTGCCGGCATGATGGTGTCGCCGGCAGCGCTGAAGGCGGCCGAAGGCGGTGTGGTCACCCGCAAGCCGGTCGGCGCCGGGGCTTATCGTTTCGTAAGCTGGGCCGACGGCGAGAAGATCGTGGTCAAGCGCAACGAGACGTACTGGAAGCCGAACCGGCCCTATCCCGACGGCATCGAGTTCTCGATCATCCCCGAGCTCACCACCGGCGCGCGGTCGGTCACCGCGGGCCAGAACGATCTGATCTATCAGCTCCCGCCGCGGCAGAAGGCGATCATCGAGCGCGCCTCCAGCGTCAAGGTGGTGCACGGCCCGACGCTCTACGTATTCCAGATCTTCCTGAACTGGGCCAAGCCGCCGTTCGACAACGTCAAGGTCCGCCAGGCGCTCAATTTCGCCATCGACCGCGAATCCTTCGTCAAGGCCGCGCTCGCCGGTCTCGCCGAGCCGGCCTACATGAACCTGCCGAAGTCGCATTGGGCCTATGACGCCGAGGTCGCGAAGCTCTATCCCTACGATCCCGCCAAGGCGCGCAAGCTGCTGGCCGAGGCCGGTTTCAAGGAGGGCACCCAGATCGAGATCGGCGGCTACTCCGATCAGGATTCGGTGCAGCGCGAGGAAATCCTGATCGAGCAGTTCCGCAAGGCGGGCATGAATGTACGCTTCGTCAACGCGCCGATCGCGGAAGCCTCGGCCGCGTTCTTCGGTCCGGAGAAAAAGGGCTCCGGCCTGCTCGCGGCGTGGACCGGGCGGCCCGACCCGAGTCTGACCTATTCGCTGATGTTCACCAAGGATGCCTACTACAATGGCGGTCGCGCGCCGGTGCCGCCGGAGCTCGAGGCCGCGATCAAGCAGTCGCGCGCCTCGGAGGATATCGAGGTCAGGCGCAAGGCCTTCGCCACCGTGCAGCGGCTGGTGATGGAGAACGCCTTCGTCGCGCCGCTCGCGTTCCAGTTCGAGCTTGTCGCCATGAACAAGAAGGTGCAGGGCTACAAGCCCAACCTGTTGGGCAAGCCGAAATACGACGACGTCTGGCTGGAGAGCTGACAACAATGGCGCGACGGTCCCCGGTCAAGGTCATCGGCAGCCGCCTGTTGCAGGCGCTGCCCGTGATTCTGCTTGCGACCTTCATGGTGTTCGCGCTGTTGAAGCTCGTGCCCGGCGACATCGCCGTGACCTTGGCGGGCGACAATGCCACCGACACGCGCATTGCCGAGATCAGGGGTATCTACGGCCTGGACCGTCCGTTCCTGGTGCAATACGGCGCCTGGCTCGGCAAGGTCGCGCAGGGCGACCTGTCGCAATCGCTGCTGACCGGCGAGAATGTCGCGACCTCGATCGGGCGCGCCTTCCCGAACACGCTCCTGATCGTCGTGATCGCCATGGTGCTGGCGCTCGTCACTGGCATTCCGATGGGCGTGATCGCGGCGATCAAGCCGAACGGCTGGATCGACAAATTGGTCAGCCTGATCGCCTCGCTCGGCGTCGCTATTCCCGGCTTCTGGCTCGCCATGATCCTGGTGGCGGAATTCTCCCTGAAGCTGAACTGGCTGCCGGCGACCGGCGCCAAGTCCTTCACCGCCTCGCCGGTCGAGGCGATCAGATACGCGCTTTTGCCGGGGATCGCGATCGCGGCCTACGGCATGGCCGAGGTCGCGCGCCAGCTCCGCGGCGCGCTGCTGGAGGTGCTGTCGTCGCAATATGTCCGCACGCTGCACGCCAAGGGCCTGTCGATGTCTCGCATCCTCTGGCAGCACGGCTTGAAGAATGTCAGCGTCAATCTGTTCACGATCATCAGCCTGTTGGTCAACCGCATGCTGGCGGCCACGGTCGTGATCGAAGCGGTGTTCGCGATTCCCGGGCTCGGCAGCCTGATCGTGCGCGGCGCGATCCAGCGCGATTTCCCGATCGTGCAGGGCGTCGTCTTCACCATGGTGGTCGTGGTGATCGCGGTGAACCTGATCACCGATCTGCTCTGCGCCGCGATCGATCCGAGGATCGAGCAATGACCGACCTCGCGCTCGCCGAGCTCAAGCCATTGGCAAAGCCGACCCGGCTGCGGCGCGTCCTGCGCTGGCTCGCCGGCGATGTCCGTGCCGCGCTGTCGATCCTGGTGCTGCTGGTGCTGGTCATCGTCGCGATCGGCGCACCCTGGATCGCGCCCTACGCGCCGACCGCTCAGGACGTCAACAACATGCTGGCGCCGCCGGGCCCGGCGCATTGGCTCGGCACCGATGATCTCGGCCGCGATGTGCTCAGCCGCCTGATCTATGGTGCGCCGGCGACCGTCTATGCGAGCCTGCTCGCCGTCGGCGTCGCGGTTCTGATCGGCCTGCCGGTCGGCCTCGTCGCCGGTTATTTCGGTGGCTGGATCGACGACATCATCAGCCGCATCATCGACACCTTCCTGTCGTTCCCCGCGATCGTGCTCGCGATTGCCGTCACCGGAGCGCTCGGCATCGGGCTCACCAACGGCATGATCGCGGTCGGCATCACCATGTTCCCGGCGCTTTCGCGCATCGTTCGCGCCCGCGCGCTGATCGTGCGGCAGGAGCTCTATGTCGACGCCGCGAAGGGCTTTGGCGCGCCGACCTGGCATGTGCTCTGGCGCCATGTGCTGCCAAACACGCTGCAGCCGGTGATCGTGCAGGTGACCCTCTTGCTCGCCGCAGCACTGCTGGCGGAAGCGAGCCTCTCCTTCCTCGGGCTCGGCATCCAGCCGCCGGACCCGAGCTGGGGCGCCATGCTGGCGCGCGCCTATCAATATATGGAAATCGCCCCGGAGCAGATGTATGCGCCGGGTCTTGCCATTCTCATCGTCTCCCTGGCGTTCAACGCGCTCGGAGAATCCTTGCGTGTCGTGCTCGATCCGACCATGAAGGATCGTTAGAGCATGATCCGGAAAAGTGGGTACCGGTTTTCCGATCGGATCATGCTCAATCAAAAGAGTCTGGTGGAATAGTCATGCCCTTCAAGAAATTGCTGATTGCCAACCGCGGCGAGATCGCGATCCGCATCGCCCGCGCTGCGAGTGAGAGCGGCCTTGCCACCGTCGCGATCTATCCCGCCGACGATGCGGCCTCGCGGCATGTCCGTTCCGCCGATGAGGCCCGAGAGATCCCCGGGCGCGGCGCGCGGGCCTATCTCGACATCGAGGCGGTGATCGCGGCGGCCAAGGCGGCCGGCTGCGACGCGCTGCACCCGGGCTATGGCTTTCTCAGCGAGAATGCTGAGCTCGCGCGGCGCTGCGGCGAAGAGAAGATCACCTTCGTCGGCCCGTCGCCGGAGGCGCTCGAGCTGTTCGGCGACAAGGCCAAGGCGAAAGCGCTGGCAAAGAAATGCGGCGTGCCGATCATTGCGGGCACGTCGGGTGCGACCACGCTCGACGAGGCCAAAGCGTTCTTCACCTCGCTCGGCGCGAACGCCGCCGTCATGGTCAAGGCGATTGCCGGCGGCGGCGGCCGCGGCATGCGCGTGGTCGACGACGCGGCCAAGCTGGATGAAGCCTATGCGCGCTGCCAGTCGGAGGCCAAGGCCGCGTTCGGCAGCGGCGATGTCTATGTCGAGCGGCTGATCCGGAAAGCCCGCCATATCGAGGTGCAGATCATCGGCGATCGGCATGGCACGATCAGCCATCTCTGGGAGCGCGAATGCACCATCCAGCGCCGCAACCAGAAGCTCATCGAGGTGGCGCCGAGTCCATCGCTGAGCGAGGCCTTGCGGGCGCGCATCATCGAGGCGGCAAAGCAGCTCGCTTCCGCCGCGCGCTACGACAATCTCGGCACCTTCGAATTCCTGGTCGATGACGACGCCGGCGAGGGCGAGGGCGCGTTCGCCTTCATCGAGGCCAATCCGCGGCTGCAGGTCGAGCACACCGTGACGGAGGAGGTGCTCGGCATCGATCTGGTGCGCGCGCAGCTTGCGGTCGCGGCCGGCGCGACGCTGGCCTCGCTCGGGCTCGCGCAAGCCGCGGTGCCATTGCCGCGCGGCTATGCCATGCAGCTTCGCGTCAACATGGAGGTGATGGACGAGAGGGGATTGACCAAGCCGACTGGCGGCACATTGTCCGTGTTCGATCTGCCGTCCGGCCCCGGCGTCCGCGTCGATACCTTCGGCTATTCCGGCTACAAGACCAGCGCGGCCTTCGATTCGCTGTTGGCCAAGGTCATCGTGCATTCGCCGAGCCCAAGGTGGTCCGATGTCGTGCACAAGGCGGCGCGCGCGGTGCGCGAATTCCGGGTCGGCGGCGTCGCCACCAACATCCCGTTCCTCGGCGCCGTGCTGGCGCACCAGAGCTTTGTCCGGAACAAGATCAGCACCAACTTCATCGATACCCACGTCGCCGCGCTGGTCGGTGCGGCGAATGATCTTGCTGCGCCGTTGGTCGAAGTGGCCCCGGCGATGGCCGCCACGCCGGCAGCAATCGAGGCTGTGCCGGAAGGCTCGCTTCCGGTGCCGGCGCCCTTGCAAGGCACGATCGTCGCGATCGACGTCGTGGAAGGCGATCTGGTCCGCCCGGGCCAGCAGATCGCGGTGCTGGAATCGATGAAGATGGAGCATCTCGTCACCGCGCCGCATGGTGGCCGTGTGATGAAGATCGCCGGTGGTCCCGGCGTCACCTTGTTGCATGGCGAGCCGATCCTGTTCCTCGAGCCCGCCGAGGTCGATGGGCATCATGCGGAGGAAGAGGCGGCGATTGATCTCGACCACATCCGCCCGGACCTTGCCGAACTGATCGCGCGCAAGGCGATCACGCTCGACGAGAACCGCCCGGCCTCGGTCGAGCGCCGCCGCAAGACCAACCAGCGCACCGCGCGCGAGAACGTCGCGCATCTCGTCGACGAGGGCTCGTTCGTCGAATACGGATCGCTCGCGATCGCGGCGCAACGCCGCCGCCGCAAGGTCGAGGACCTCATCAAGAACACGCCGGCCGACGGCCTGATCGCCGGCGTCGCCACCGTCAATGCGAAAGACTTCGGCCCCGAAGGCGCGCGCTGCATGGTGATCGCCTATGACTACACCGTGCTGGCCGGCACGCAGGGCCACATGAACCACAAGAAGATCGACCGCATGCTCACGCTCACCGAGCAGTGGCGGCTTCCGCTGGTGTTCTACGCGGAAGGCGGCGGCGGCCGTCCCGGCGATACCGATCGGCTCGGCATGACCGGGCTCGACGGTCCGTCCTTTGTGCAGTTCGCAAGGCTCTCCGGTCTTGTGCCGGTGGTCGGCATCGTCTCCGGCTACTGCTTCGCCGGCAACGCCGCGATGCTCGGCGTCTGCGACGTCATCATCGCCACCAAGAACGCCTCGATCGGCATGGGCGGTCCCGCGATGATCGAGGGCGGCGGGCTCGGCGTCTATCATCCGGCCGAGGTCGGTCCTGTCTCGTTCCAGGCGCCGAACGGCGTGATCGATATCCTGGTCGAGGACGAGGCCGAGGCGACGACCACGGCGCAAAAATATCTGTCCTATTTCCAGGGACCGGTGAAGGACTGGAAGGCGCCGGACCAGCGGCTGCTGCGCCGCGCGATCCCGGAGAATCGCCTGCGGGTCTACGACATCCGCAACGTGATCGACTTGATCGCCGACGAGGGCTCGGTGCTGGAGATCCGGCGCGATTTCGGCGTCGGCATGATCACGGCCTTCATCCGCATCGAGGGCAAGCCGTTCGGCCTGATCGCCAACAATCCCAGGCATCTCGGCGGCGCGATCGACGCGCCGGCCGGCGACAAGGCCGCGCGCTTCATGCAGCTCTGCGATGCCTTCGACATCCCGATCGTCTCGCTGTGCGACACGCCGGGCTTCATGGTCGGCCCGGAGGCCGAGAAGACCGCGATCGTGCGTCATGTCGCGCGGATGTTCGTCACTGGCGCAAGCATCACGGTGCCGCTGTTCGGCATCGTGCTGCGCAAGGGCTACGGGCTCGGCGCGCAATCGATGATCGGCGGCGGCTTCCACGCTTCGTTCTTCACGGTGGCCTGGCCGACCGGCGAGTTCGGCGGCATGGGGCTGGAGGGCTATGTCCGGCTCGGCTTCCGCAAGGAGATGGAAGCGATCGAGGATCCGGCCGAGCGCGAGAAATACTTCCAGACCAAGGTCGCCGAGCTCTACGCCAATGGCAAGGCGGTCTCGATCGCCTCCGTACTCGAGATCGACGAGGTGATCGACCCCGCCGACACCCGGCATTGGATCATGGCGGGCCTCCGCTCGGTGCCGAAGCCGGAGCCGCGCACCCACCGCAAGCGGCCGTGTATCGACGCGTGGTGATTGTTGGGCCGTAGGATGGGTAAAGCGGAGCGAACCCATCAACCAACCCCGCGGTCTGAATGATGGGTTTCGCTCCGCTCTACCCATCCTACATGCTGCAATAAAATCTACATACTGCCATAAAATCGGTGTCGTCCCGGGCAAGCGCAGCGCGACCCGGGACCCATAACCACCAATGCTGGTTGTCCGTCCAGTGCTGGAGCCACAGCTCACTTCAACGACGCAACCCTGTGGTTATAGGTCCCTGCTTTCGCAGGGACGACAGCGATGTGCGTGGGGCAGCGCTGCCCCTCACCGAAAGAGTCAACCCAACCGCAACTCCACATACCCCTTCGCCGCAACCTCGTCGCATCTTGCGCGGTACGCCGGCGCGCTGCCGCTATAGCGGGCGACGATGCGGGTCTGCTTGCCGTCGACGTTGCGGTTGATGCCGGTCATCCAGGAATCGACTTCGTTGGAGAGCAGGCCGACGCCGAGCGCCTTGACATGATCTGTCCAGTCGGCGGTGCCTTCGGGCGTGGCGTCGAGGAAGGTCAGGCCGTTCTCGACCGCGAAGCGGATCAGGCCGGTGACCCACTCGACGCTGTATTCGATGCTGCGCGGAATGTTGCCGAGCGCGGTGTGCGGGCCCATCAGCATCATCAGGTTGGGGAAGCCGTCGATCATCAGGCCGAGATAGGTCTCGGGTCCGTGCTTCCACTTCTCCTTCAGCAGCGCGCCGCCGGCGCCGCGAAGATCGATCTTGTCGAAGCTGCCGGTGATGGCGTCGAAGCCGGTCGCATAGATGATGATGTCGAAGGCGTAGTCCTTCGCGCTGGTGCGGATGCCCTCCGGCGTGATGCGCTCGATCGGCGTCTCCTTGAGATCGACGAGCTCGACATTGTCGCGGTTGTAGACCTCGTAATAGAAGGTCTCGAGCGGCAGCCGCCGCGTCCCGAAGCCGTGATTCTTCGGGATCAGCTTGTCCGCCACGGCTTGATCCCTGACGCGCTCGCGGATCTTCCGCGCCACGAAATCGCTGATCGTCGCATTGGCCTTGCGGTCGATCAGGATGTCCCTGAAATTGCCCTGCCAGATGCCGAAGCCGCGCTCGCCATAGAGCTTCTCGTAGAACGCCTCGCGTTCTTCGTCGGTGACCTCGAACGCGCCGCGCGGGTCAGGGGTATGGACGAAGCAGGCAAAAGTCTCCTTGCAGCGCGCGAAGATCTCGGGATAGCCGGCCTTGATCTTGCCTTGCGTCTCGGCGTCGATCTTGCCGTTGTGCAGTGGCGCCGCCCAGTTGGCGGTGCGCTGAAATACGGTGAGGTGCCCGACCTCGCTTGCAATCGTCTGGATGGTCTGGATTCCGGTGGCGCCGGTGCCGATGACGGCGACGCGCTTGCCGGCGAAATCCACCGTCTGCTTCGGCCAGTGCGCGGTGTGGAAGGACTGTCCCTTGAAGCTGTCGCGGCCCTCGATGCGCGGCAGCGTCGGCGTCGACAAGGGCCCGATCGCGGTGATCAGGAAGCGGCAGGTGTGGCGCGCGCCGCTTTCGAGCGTGGCCATCCAGCTTCGCGTCTCGTCCTGGTAGATCGCAGCGGTGACCCGGCTCTCGAACTGGATGTCGCGGCGCAGATCGAACTTGTCGGCGACGTAATTGCAGTAGCGCAGCGTCTCCGGCTGGCCGGCGAAATGCTCCGACCATTCCCATTCGTCGAGCAGCTCCTTGGAGAAGGAGTAGCCGTAGGAATAGCTCTCGGAATCGAAGCGCGCGCCGGGATAGCGGTTCCAGTACCAGGTGCCGCCGACGCCGGTGCCGGTCTCGAACGCGCGAACGCGCAGGCCCATCTCGCGCAGCCGGTAGAGCTGATACATGCCGGAGAGCCCGGCGCCGATGATGATGACGTCGTAGTCGAGCGCAGCCGTCTGCGACGGGGCGTGATCCTGGCGCGGTGCGGCCACCTGTCGTTGCTCCCTGACCTGTTGATTGTCGCCAAGGCTAGCCGGTCTCGCCGCGGCCGACAAACCGCGCAGAGCGGGGCAGCTATCGCGATTTGCGGGTTTACCCGCGCACGCGACATAAGGTGCGGCGGACAACGCGCGCCGTGCCTTTACTCGACGTCGGGATTTCCTCTATCGTTGTTGCGATTTTACGCACGTCATTCCGGGACGGTCCGCAGGACCGAACCCAGAATCTCGAGATTCCGCGATGCGCAATTGCGCATCTGTGGTCTGGTCAAGGAATAAGAATGAAGAATGATCCCGTTGACGTCCTCATCATCGGCGCCGGCGCGTCCGGTGCTGCGGTGGCCTGGAGCCTCGCCGACACCAAGATGCATATCCTCTGCCTCGATCAGGGCGGCTGGATGAACCCGGCGGACTATCCGAGCACCGGCCGCGATTGGGAGGCGAAATTCTACGGTGACTGGTCGACCAGCCCGAATATCCGCCGCCGGCCCGAGGACTATCCGATCAACGACGACAATTCCCCGATCAAGGTCGTCAATTTCAACGGCGTCGGCGGATCGACGGTGATGTACACCGCGCACTGGCCGCGGCTGCATCCCTCCGATTTCAAGGTGAAGACGCTCGACGGCGTCGCCGACGACTGGCCGATCGATTACGACACGCTCACCCCGTTCTTCGAGGAGAACGACCGCATGATGGGCACGTCCGGCCTGTCAGGCGATCCGCTGTCGCCGCTGTCGCATCCGCCGATGCCGCCGCAGCCGCTCGGGCTGTCCGGTCCTTTGATCGGCAAGGCGATGAACAAGCTCGGCTGGCACTGGTGGCCGTCCGACACCACGGTTGCGACTATGGACTACGAGGGCAGGGCGCGCTGCATCAATCTCGGCCATTGCACGCCGGCCTGCGCACAAGGCGCGAAAGCGTCGACCGACATCACCTACTGGCCGCATGCGATCCGCGCCGGGGTCGAGCTCAAGACGCATTGCCGGGTGCGCGAGATCCTGACCAATGAGCACGGCATGGCCTCCGGCGTCGTCTATTACGACAAGGATGGCTTCGAGCAGTTTCAGCCGGCCGAGGTGGTGATCATCGCCTGCAACGGCGTCGGCACGCCGCGGCTGCTGCTCAACTCCGTCTCCGGCAAGTTTCCAAACGGCCTCGCCAACTCGTCCGGCCTGGTCGGCAAGAACCTGATGTTCCACCCCTACGCGCAGATCTACGGCTTCGCGAAGGAGCCGACCGACAGCAACCGCGCGCCGCCGACCTGCCTGTGGAGCAAGCAGTTCTACGACACCGATCTGTCGCGCGGTTTCGTGCGTGGCTACGGCATCCAGTTCGGCCGCGGTGCCGGGCCGGTGTTCGAGGCCGTCGCCAGCGAGCAGAAGGGCATCCTGCCATGGGGCGCAGATCACCACCGCGTCTTTCGCAAGCTCAACAGTCACCGCCTTGCGGTCTCGGCGATCTGCGAGGACCTGCCGGAAGAGCACAACCGCGTCACGCTCGATCCCGTATTGAAGGACAGCCACGGCATCCCCGCGCCGAAGATCAACTACACGATCAGCGCGAACAGCCGGAAGATGATGGACCACGCACTGGCGCGCGGCCGGGAGATTCTCGAGGTTGCCGGCGCCACCGACATCTGCATCAACGATCCGATCCCGTGGGGCGGCTGGCATCTGCTCGGCACCGCGCGGATGGGCACCGATCCGTCGCGCTCCGTCGTCAACGAATGGGGCCGCTCGCACGATGTGAAGAATCTCTTCATCGTCGACGGCAGCATCTTCGTCACCTCCGGCGGCGTCAACCTGACCTCCACCATCCAGGCCCTCGCGCTCTACATCGCCGACCAGATGAAGCAGCGTCTTGCCAATCTGTTCGACTGAGGTTCGCCATGTCCCACAGCAATGAACTGACCGCAGCCCAGCGCGCCGACCTTCGCACCATCGCCGCGATGATCGTTCCCGAAAGCGCCGAGTACAGGGTGCCGGGCGCCGATGATCCCGCGATCCAGGCCGACATGCTCGCAACGCTCGGCCGCGACACCGCGCCGGTTGCGCAGGCGCTGGACCATCTGGCGCGGCTGTCCGGCCGGCCCCTCGCCGAGCTCGACGCTGCCAGGCGCGATGCCGTGGCGAAGGAGTTTCGCGCCAGCGGCGGCACCGCGGCCGCGACGCTCGTCCGCGTGGTGCTGCAGTGCTACTACCGCGACGATCGTGTGCTGCGCTCGCTCGGTCTCGAGCTCCGCGCGCCGTTTCCGAAGGGGCACGTGTTGCCTGAAGGCGACTGGTCGCTGCTCGATCCGGTCAGGGCGCGCGGCGGCACGCTGCGAGGCGTCTCGCGTTGAAGTTGCTGACTGTGCATGCCACACTCTGTCGGCAATGTTCAAGGAGATGACCATGGAACAAGCTGATCGCCGATTCGGGAGGGCATCACGCCGCCTGGAAGGTGCCGCCGGTCGTCATGGCGTCACGCGGCGCGAGCTGCTGCTGGCGACCGCAGCTCTCCTGGTCACGAGCTCCGGCGTCAATGCGCGCATCGTCACCAAAGTGCTGCCGTGGAAGCCGAACGAAGCCTACCCGGTGACGCCGGCTGTGCCCGGCGGCTATCTGTTCTTTACGGCGCATGAGGCGGCCGTCGTCGAAGCCTTCGTCGATCGTCTCATCCCGGCCGATGAATTGGGGCCGGGCGCGAAGGAGGCTGGCGTCACCAGCTTTATCGATCGCCAGCTCACCGGTCCCTATGGCGGGCACGACTGGCTCTATATGGCGGGGCCATTCTCGCAAGACCCGCTGCCGTCGCAGGGACTGCAGTCGGAACTGACCCCGCGACAGCAATACCGCAACGGAATTGCGGCGCTCGAAGCCTACTGCAAGACCACCTTCAATCGCGGCTTTGCCGAGCTCGACGCCGCTGAGCAGGACAAGCTGATTGCGGGACTTGAGAAGGGCGAGGTTCAACTGCCTGGTTTCTCCAGCAAGATGCTGTTCACCGCGATCCACACCAATGCGATCGAAGGGTTCTTCGCCGATCCGATCTATGGCGGCAATCGCGATATGGTCGGCTGGAAGCTCGTCGGTTTCCCGGGCGTGCGTTACGACTACCGCGACGTGATGGACCGGCCGAATCAGGCCTACACCTTGCCGCCGGTGAGCTTGCAGGGCCGCCCGGCCTGGGGAGAGCGTTGATGGCCCGCCGTCTTCCCCGCAAGGATGTCGTCATCGTCGGCCTTGGCTGGACCGGCTCGATCCTCGCCTACGAATTGGCCCGCACCGGGCTGGATGTCGTTGCATTGGAGCGCGGCCCCTGGCGGGACACCGCAAGCGATTTCAATATCGGCACCGCACCGGATGAGCTGCGATACGCGGTGCGTCACGACATCTTCCTGCGCCCAAAGCAGGAGACGCTGACCATGCGCAACAACCCGTCGCAAACGGCGCTGCCGATCCGCAAATGGGGAAGCTTCCTGCCGGGCAACGGTGTCGGCGGGGCGGGTCTGCATTGGAATGGACAAACCTGGCGCTTCCTGCCCGACGACTTCCGCATTCGCAGCCACATGATCGAACGCTACGGCGAGAGGATCTTGCCGGAGGGCAACCAGATCCAGGACTGGCCAGTGAGCTATGACGAGCTCGAGCCGCATTATGACAAGTTCGAGCAGGTTGCCGGAATCTCCGGCAAGGCCGGCAACATCAAGGGCAACATTCAGCCTGGCGGTAATCCGTTCGAGGGCCCGCGCGAGCGGGAGTATCCGACGCCACCACTGAAGCAGGGCTATTCGCAGTCGCTGTTCACCAAGGCGGCCACGGACATGGGCCTGCACCCGTTTCCGCGGCCGTCCGCCAACATCTCGGTGGCCTACACCAATCCGTATGGCTGCAGCATGGCGCCGTGCACCTATTGCGGCTTCTGCGAATGGTTCGGCTGCGCCAACTATTCGAAATCGTCGCCGCAGACCTGCGTGCTGCCTGCGCTGGTCCGGGAGCTGACCTTCGAAGCGCGCACCGACTGCGAGGTCACCAAGGTCAATCTGAGCGCCGACGGCAAGATGGCCACCGGCGTGACCTATGTCGATGCCACCGGGGAGGAGTGGGAGCAGCCCGGCGATCTCGTGCTGGTCTGCGCCTTCAGCCTCTTCAATGTGCGTCTGTTGCTGCTCTCCGGCATCGGCAAGCCGTACGATCCTGCGACCGGCGAGGGCGTGGTCGGGCGCAACTATGCCTACCAGACCGGCTCCGGCGCCACCGGCTTTTTCAGCGATGTGAAGTTCAATCCGTTCGCCGCAGCGGGCTCGCTCGGTGTGGCGCTCGACGACTACAACAGCGACAATTTCGATCACGGCCCGCATGGTTTCGTCGGCGGCGCATCGATCACCAATGCCCACACCAATGGCCGGCCGATCCGCTATCACCCGACCCCGCCGGGAACGCCGGCCTGGGGCAGCGCCTGGAAGAGGGCCGTCAAGGACAGCTATCAGCGCGTCACCAATGTCGGCGCGCAGGGCAGCGTCATGAGCTATCGCAACAACTATCTCGATCTCGATCCGACCTACAAGGATCCGCTCGGCCGTCCCTTGATGCGCATGACGTTCGACTACCAGCCGAACGAGCAGAAGATGGCGAACTGGATGGCCGAGCGCTGCCAGGAGATCGTCAAGGCGATGGGCGCCCACACCACAAAGCTCAACCGCCTCGGCGTGCCGTGGTCGGTGGTGCCGTATCAGACCACGCACAACACCGGCGGTGCGGTGATGGGATCGGATCCGAACACCAGCGCGCTGAATCGCTATTTGCAATCATGGGATGTCCCGAACGTGTTCGTGATGGGCGCTTCCGCCTTCCCCCAGAATGCGGGCTACAACCCGACCGGCACGGTCGGCGCGCTGACCTATTGGAGCCTCGAGGCGATCTTCAAATATCTGAAGTCGCCGGGCGCGCTGGTGCCGCGATGAGCAAGCGCACGATGCGGCTCCGCTATCTGATCCTGCTGCTTCCGCTGTTCAGCGCCGGCAGCGTGACGGCCAGCCCTGACGATTACGTCGATCTCGCGCGCGGCAAGGCTCTCGTCATCGCGGGCGACTGCGTGGCCTGCCACACTGCCGCGGGCGGTCAGCCGTTTGCCGGCGGGCTTGCACTGCAGACCCCGTTCGGCGCGATCATGACGCCGAACATCACGCCCGACAACACAACCGGGATCGGAAGCTGGTCGGCGGAAGATTTCGCGCACGCCATGCAACAGGGCAGGCGTCCGGGCGGCGGTCATCTCTATCCGGCGTTCCCGTATCCCTACTACACGAAGGTAGAGCGCAGCGACCTCGATGCAATGTATCAGTATCTGCGTGCGCTGCCGCCGGTCGAAAATCGAGTCAATCGCAACACGCTGCCATTTCCATTCAACATACGGTTGTTGATGAAGGGTTGGAACGCGCTGTTCTTCACGCCGGGATCGTTCACGCCGGATCCGGCGCGGTCGGCCGAGTTCAACCGGGGTGCCTATCTGGTCGAAGGGCTTGGCCATTGCGGCGCCTGCCACACGCCGTTCAATGCGTTCGGCGCCAGCCAGAACGACAAATATCTGCAAGGCAACCAGATCGACAACTGGACCGCGCCGAACATCACCAATGATGAGCGGGTCGGACTCGGCAAATGGTCGGTCGATGACATCGTGCAGTATCTGAGGACTGGACAGAACGCCTTCAGTCTCGCCAGCGGCCCGATGAAGGACGCGATCGAGAATTCGACCTCGAAGATGCCGGTGTCCGATCTGAAGGCGATTGCCGTCTACCTCAAGGAGCGCGGCGCGGCAGGGCCGCCGGCCGCGCCGCCGCTGGCGGCTTCGGATCCGCGGATGCAAGCGGGAGAGGCGATCTACGTCGACACTTGCGCCGCCTGCCATGTGCGGACCGGCGTCGGCGTCGCGCATCTCTTCCCGAAGCTGGCCGGCAACGTGGTGACGACCCAGGAGGACCCGGCGAGCCTGATCCGGATCATCATTGCCGGCGGCCGCGCGGCGGCGACCGACAGCTTCCCGACCTCGCCGGCGATGCCGTCGCTCGGCTTCCGCCTGACCGATCAGCAGGTCGCGGCCGTCGTCACCTATATCCGCAATTCCTGGGGCAATGCGGCTGCGCCGGTCTCGGAAGAGGCGGTCGCCGCGCTGCGCGCCAAGCTGACCGGTGCCGCGCCCGGGGACTGACACCCTTGCGGGCGGGCCGGCCGGCCACCATCTGACAGGACCAGAGGAAATCTCGTCATGTTAGATTTTACGTCAGATATCGCCGATGACAGGCCGTCATCGCGAACGGCCGATGCTGCCCGGGAGGATGACCGGGTCTTGCTCGATGCCTATTCCAATGCCCTGATCGACGTGACCGAACGCGTCGGCCCGGCGGTCGTGCGAGTCGAAACCGGACCAAAGGTGCGCAATGCCCGGGAGCGGAGCGGGCTCGGCTCGGGCATCGTGATCTCGCCCGACGGGCTTGTGCTGACCAACAGCCACGTGGTCGGATCGTCCAAGGAGATCCGCCTGCGCGACACCGAGGGCTTCGTCACCGACGCCCACGTGCTCGGCGTCGATCCCGACACCGATCTCGCCCTGCTGCGGGCCGATGGCGCGCGCGATCTGCCTTACGCTTCGCTCGGCAATTCCAAGACCTTGCGGCGCGGCCAGCTCGTGGTCGCGATCGGCAATCCGCTCGGCTTCGAATCGACCGTGACCGCCGGCGTGGTGTCGGCGCTGGGCCGCTCGATCCGCTCGGTCAGTGGGCGGACCATCGAGGACGTGATCCAGACCGATGCGGCGCTCAATCCCGGCAATTCCGGCGGGCCGCTGGTGTCGTCGAGGGCGGAGGTGATCGGCATCAACACCGCGATCATCAACGGCGCGCAGGGCATCTGCTTTGCGGTCGCCAGCAACACCGCGCAGTTCGTGCTGTCGGAGATCATCCGCCACGGCTATGTCCGTCGCGCCTATATCGGCGTCGCCGGGCAGACCGCGCCGGTGCCGCGGCGGCATGCGGTGCTCGCCGGTGTCGAGAACAAGATGGGCGCGCTCTTGATGCAGATCGAGCCGGACAGTCCCGCCGCGCGGGCAAGCCTGCTGCCGGGCGATGTCGTGATCAGGCTCGACGGCATCGAGATCAACGGCGTCGACGATCTGATCCGCGCGCTCGACCACAGCCGGATCGACCGCACCCTGTCGATGGACGTGCTCCGCCTCGGCCGCCTGCGCGCGATTGACATCCACCCGATCGAGCGGAAGCCGGCGAAGCAGTGAACACGGTGCGATCCACGCGCGAGATGCACCCTCTCCCCTTGTGGGAGAGGGTCGCTTCGCGTAGCGAAGCGGGGTGAGGGGTCTCTCTCCGCGAATTCATCGGTGGAGAGAACCCCTCATCCGGCGCTTCGCGCCACCTTCTCCCACAAGGGGAGAAGGGAAGCTGGCGGCGCCGCTAGTGCAGCGCCGCCAACTCGTCGAGCTGCTCGGCCATCACCATGCGACCGGCACGGCAGCACCACAATGCGGGCGTTCGGCGTCGCGGAATCGTCCGCCAAGCTGAGCTTTCGCCGTCCGACGCGTACAAAATCTCAGGTCTTGGAGGCGAGGCGGAGATCTTGTGCTCGTCCGGAGCTTTACCTGTTGTGACCCAAGGCAGTCTTTGCGCCGTTTTGTCCGTGCCCGCAGGCTTACCCGCCTGACGTTTGCAACCGACCAATTTTAAAGTAGCCTCCAGCTTTCTTGGACATGGCGAGCCACCATGCTGACGCTCTATTCCTATCCGCCCTTGTTCGGCGTGGCCGACAACAATGGCTATGGTCTGAAGGTATTTGCTTTTCTGAAGCTCGCCGGCGTGCCGTTCCGGCACGAACACATTTTTGACGCGTCGAAGGCGCCGCGCCAACAATTACCCTATATCGTCGACGGCCAAGACAGCGTCGGCGACAGCGAGACCATTCTCGGCTATGTCACCGAAAAATATGGCGTGACGCTGGATGTGGCGCTGATGCCGGCGCAACGCACGACCAATCATCTCATCACGCGGACGCTCGACGATCTCTACTGGGTGATGTCCTATTCGCGCTGGAAGGACGAGCGCTACTGGCCCCTGTTCCGCGATGCGCTCAAGCGCGAGCATCCGAGTCTCACCGACGACGGCTTGATGAAGGCCAAGGAGTTCAACGCTCAGCGCTATTATTACCAGGGCATCGGCCGGTTCGAACCTGACGCCGCGATGGCCCGCGGGCTCGCCGATCTCGCCGCACTGGCAAACTTGATCCCGAGGCACGGCTATGTGCACGGCAACAGACCGACGAGCATCGACGCCAGTATCTATGGCTTCGTGGCCAATATCTACTTCTACGACATCGAGACGCCGCTGAAGAAATTCGTGACCTCGCACGACGCTCTGGCGCAACATTGCCGTGCCATCCACGCGGCAGCCAGTACGTGAGCGTGGAATAAGATCAAGCCGGCGATGTCGTCGGTTAGTCTGCGCTCATGCAACGTGATGCGGAAGCCACGGTTTCGTGGCGCTAGCGAATTCGAGAAGGCAGCACGTGGACCCATAGCCGACGATGCTGCGTTTCCGCTTGCATGAATGGCAAGAGCTTGGAGCTACTGGCGACGCCACTCAATGTCGATGCTGCGAATCGCAGTTCCGCCAGTTGCATTGAGTTGGCCGTTCTTTAGCGTTCCAGAAAGATGGGCGGTGATCACCCGAACGCCGTCGTTGTTTTCAACGTTCAGCTCCATCTTGACGTCTCCCGACGCTGAAACATCGCCGGCGATAATAACGTCTCTGTTTGGTGCTCGCGCCGGATATCTTGCCGAAATCTTACCGTTGTGGACGGTAGCGACATTCACCATGTAGCAGCGCGCTGCCTCTTCGCGACTCGGCCCGAGGCAAACCTGTCCGGCATATTGACCGTCCTGTGCCTTTGCCGTCTGCTGCTGTTGACGAACCGAATAAGCCCAAAATCCAATTGCTAGCGGTATGATGAATACAGAGGCGGCTCCCAACCATTTTCTATTTGCCGCGTTGCGCCATCTTTTGCTGGAAGCAGGCAAAGCACCGTCGGGCCCAATGATGGAATAGGTTCGGACCGGCTGAGGAATATTCTTATATTTCTGCTCGCCCAGGAATTCGAGGGAAAGCGAAAGCTTGTTGCGGATTTGATCGTGAACGCTACCGGAGATGCAGATCCCTCCGGGCTCTGCCGCTGATTGGAGCCGCGCCGCAATGTTAACGCCGTCCCCGAATATGTCATGCGCCTCGACGATTACATCGCCGATATTGATCCCCACGCGGAAGGCAATGCGCTTATCCTCTGCATCGCCGACTGTAAGCTCCTTGATACGGCCCTGAAACTGGATGGCGGCCCGAACCGCCTCGACCGCGCTGGCAAACTCCGCCAAGAAACCGTCCCCGGTATTCTTCACAATGCGGCCGCCGTGTTCTGTAATTGCTAAGGGGACAGCGTCATTTAGCAGCGCCGTCAGTTTGCCATGCGTAGCCTCTTCGTCGTTGTGCATGAGCCGCGAGTAGCCAGCGACGTCGGCGGCCAATATCGCCGATAGCCTGCGCTCGACGCGGACTGGTCGCTCCTGCTCCATGGCTCGCAAACCTAGCCGATGAGATATTGTACGACGGATTAGCTGACCGGGCCACACGGCTAAGGTCGCTTATTGGCCGCTCTCGGGCTTACGGCAACGTCCGCTTTCGCCGGAACACGACTCGCCATTGGTTGTTGATGCGGATCGAGTGCTTGCCCGCCAAGTCGCCCTTGCAATGGCATGGGTGAGAATTTTCGGCCGCGATCGCGACGGATGCGTACGCTGTTGCGCACGCGCCGGGGCATTCGCGTGATTTCGGAATAATAGAAGATATCGCTGAGTTGCCCGACACGTCAAGTTGCTTCTCTGAGTGGCCGGCGGCCGCCCTGCTACTTTGCATGGGGTTGTTTTCGATATTCTGGGGGCGCTCACCTTCGCAGCAAGTTCTCCAACGTCGCCAGCAGTTGTGGCGGCAATGGGCCCTCGAATGCGAAAGCCGGCTGAGGGGGCTATATCCATGCGCTCGATCACAGCCGGGTCGACCGGACCTTGTCGATGGACGTGCTCCGCCGTGACTGCCTGCGCGCGATCGACATCTATCCGATCGAGCAGAAGCTGTCGAAGCAGTGAGGGCAATCCAATCCGCGCACGAGATGCACCCTCTCCCCTTGTGGAGAGGGTGGTTTCGCTGCGGAAGCAGCGAAGCCGGGTGAGGGGTTTCTCTCCGCGGAGACAGACCCCTCATACGGCGCTTCGCGCCACCTTCTCCCACAAGGGGAGAAGGGAAGGAAGTTCGCGGCTCTGCTATTGCAGCGCCGCCAACAGTTCGTCGGGTTGCTCGACCATCATCATGTGACCGGCACCTCGCAGCACCACGGTGCGGGCGTTCGGCGTCGCCGCGGCGAGCGTCTTGCCGGCCTTGGCGGGGGTCATCATGTCGCGCTCGCCGAGGATGAAGGTCGCGGGCACCTTGACCGCGGCCGCGGCAGCGAGCGCGTTCTGGTAGGCGTTGCAGGCGTTGAGGTCGTTGTAGAGCACACCGGGCCTCGCCTCCTGCAGCACCCGCTGCGCGCCCTGGTGCATCCACAAGCCCGGCGCGAGGCTGCCGCCGAGCTCGGCCTTGAAGCCGAGGCCCCAGATCGAGACCATGTCGATCGCGGAAGAGTCGTTGGCTTCGGCCGCCTTCAAGAGATCGGGGCCGACCGTCATGGTGGCGGCGGTGCCGATCAGCGCAAGACCAGAGACCTTGTCGGGATGCCGCGCCGAGGTCTCGAGCGCGATCAGCGAGCCCATGGAGTGGCCGATCAGCCTCGCCTTCGGCGCACCGGCCGCCGCGATCAGCGCCGCGGTCCAGTCGGCCATCTCGGCGATGGTCGGTAGCGGCTTGCCGGCCGAGCGGCCATGGCCGGGCAGGTCGGGCGCCAGCACGGAGAAGCCGTGATGGGCGAACCAGCGGCTGTGCAGTGCCCAGGTCGAGGAATCGAAGCCGGCGCCATGGATCATCACCACCGCGGCGAGCTGCGGATCGAACGGCTTGCCGCCGGTGGCGATGAAGGTGTCAGAGCCGTTGACGGAAAGCTGCATGGCCTAAGTCCTTTGCGAGGCGCGCAGCGCCTGGCCGAGATCGTCGATGATGTCTTGTGCGGTTTCGATGCCGACCGACAGCCGCACCAGCTCCTCGCCGATGCCGGCGGCCTTGAGCTGCTCGGCGTCCATCTGCTGATGCGTGGTGCTGGCGGGATGGATCACCAGCGTCTTGGCGTCGCCGACATTGGCGAGATGGCTGATCAGCTTCAGCGACTCGATGAACTTCTTGCCGGCGGCGCGGCCGCCCTTGATGCCGAAGCTGACGATCGAGCCGGCCCCGCGCGGCAGCAGGTTCTTGGCCAGCGCGTGATCCGGATGGGTCTCCAGCGCCGGATGCAGCACCCAATCGACCGCCTTGTTGGCGGCGAGGGCGTCGAGCACGGCATGGGTGTTGCTCATGTGGCGGTCCATGCGGACGCCGAGCGTCTCGATGCCCTGCAGGAGCTGGAAGGCGTTGGTCGGCGACAGACAGGCGCCGAAGTCGCGCAGGCCCTCGGTGCGGGCGCGCATGATGAAGGCGGCCTTGCCGAACTGCTCGTCGAAGACGATGCCGTGATAGCCGGCATAGGGCTCGGTGAGCTGCGGGAACTTGCCCGATGCACGCCAGTCAAAGCGGCCGCCATCGACGATGACGCCGCCGATCGCGATGCCGTGGCCGCCCATCCATTTGGTCGCCGAGTTCATGCTGATGTCGGCGCCGAGCTCGATCGGCTGGCTCAGATAGGGCGTCGCGAAGGTGTTGTCGATCAACAGTGGGATCTTCGCATCATGCGCGATGTGTGCCACCGCCGGGATATCGAGCACCTCGAGGCCGGGATTGCCGATGGTCTCGCCGATCACGAGCCGCGTGTTCGGCCTGATCGCGGCGCGGAAGTCGTCGAGCGCGCGCGGCTTCACGAACGTCGTCGTGATGCCGAACCGCGGCAGCGTGTGCGCGAGCAAGTTGATGGTGCCGCCATAGAGCGAGGCGGAGGCGACGATATGGTCGCCGGCATTGAGCAGCGTCGCGATCGCAAGATGCATCGCGGCCATGCCGCTCGCGGTGCAGATGGCGCCGACGCCGCATTCGAGCGCAGCGATGCGTTCTTCCAGGACGGCGGTGGTCGGGTTGGAGATGCGCGTATAGATGTGGCCGGCGCGCTCCAGGTTGAACAGCGCGGCAGCGTGGTCGGCATCCTGGAATACGTAGGACGTGGTTTGATAGATCGGAACCGCGCGCGATCCGGTCGCGGGATCGGGCCGCTGGCCGAAATGCAGGCTCAGGGTTTCGAAGGCAGGCGGCTTGGGTGCGGGCATGCGAAACTCGTCGTCGGGTCAGTCGATGGAAGAAGCGTTCGCGTCGGTTTAGACGTGAACTGCGGTGCGAACACGGCCGGCATTGCCGAACACGCGCAAATAGCGCTCGACCTCGGAGGGGATGCCGGTCGCCTTCTCCGGATTGTCGGAGAGTTTTACGGCTGGCCGGCCGTCGACCGACGTCACCTTGCAGACGATCGAGATCGGGTCGAGCTCGGCGGAGCCGTCGGGCGCGCAGCCGACGAAATCGTTGGTGAGGTTGGTGCCCCAGCCGAAACTGATACGGACGCGTCCCTTGAAGTGGTGGAACGTCTCCTCGATCGAGCCGACATCCATCGCGTCGGAGAACACCAAAAGCTTCTCCTTGGGATCGCGGCCCTTCTGCTTCCACCACTTGATGATCTCTTCGCCCGCCGTGATCGCGGGCGCGCTGTCGGGACGAAAGCCGGTCCAGTCCGCCACCCATTCGGGCGCATCGCGCAGGAACGGCTTGGTGCCGAACGCATCGGGCAGGGCGACCAGGAGGTTGCCGCCGTAGGTGTGACGCCACTGGTCGAGAACGCGATAGGGCGCCCAGCGCAGCTCCTCGTCGGAATTGGCCAGCGCGGCGGCCACCATCGGCAGCTCATGCGCGTTGGTGCCGATCGCTTCGAGGTCGTTGTCCATCGCCAGCAGGACGTTCGAGGTGCCGGTGAAGCACGGACCCAGCCCTTCCTTCACCGCCTCGACGCACCAGCGCTGCCAAAGGAAGCCGTGGCGACGGCGGGTGCCGAAATCCGACAGGCGCAGCCCGTCGAGCTTGCGCAGCCGCTCGACCTTGGTCCACAGCTTGGCCTTGGCGCGGGCGTAGAGCACATCGAGCGCGAAGCGGCCATAGACCTTGGTCGCCGCGCGGGAGCGCAGCTCATTGAGGATCGCGAGCGCCGGGATCTCCCACATCGTGGTGTGGGTCCACGGCCCGTGGAAATGCAGCTCATACTGGCCGTCAACCTTCCTCAGCTCGTATTCGGGCAGGCGGAAGGTCGAGAGCCAGTTGATGAAATCGGGCGAGAACATCTGGGTCTTGCCGTAGAACGTGTTACCGGCGAGCCAGATCAGCTCCTTCTTGGAGAAGCGGATGGTGCGGGCATGGTCGAGCTGGGCGCGCAGTTCGCCCTCGTCGATGACCTCGGCGAGCTTGATATGGGTCGAGCGGTTGATCACCGAAAAGGTCGTGCGAGTGTCCGGGTAGCATTCCCGGATCATTCGCTGCATCAACAGCTTATAGAAATCGGTGTCGAGCAGGCTGCGCACGATCGGATCGAGCCGCCAGCCATGATTGTAGGTCCGGGTTGCAATATCTGTGACCGTCATACCGGAACTTTACCGTGCCGAAGGCCGCCCGCCCAGTGGGTTTCGGCCGGAACATGGCAGCTCAGCGCGCTATGTCCTAGCGGATACGGCCGACAGTTGTGGCAATATCCGTCCATTCCGGCCGGTCTGGGGCGAATTGCCGCCTGAGGAAGGAAACGAGCTCGGCGACCTGGCGGTCGGTCATGCTGTCCTTGAAGGCCGGCATATAGCCGAGATCGGCAACCGCCGGCTTGGCGATGCCGTGCAGGATCACCTGGATCAAGTTGTCCGGCGTGTCGCTGTGCAGATTGCTGTTTAGCGCCAGCGACGGCCGGCTGCCGAATAGCGGCGGTCCGCCGACCTCGTGGCAGACCGCACAGGCGCCCTGATAGATTCGCCCGCCCACCGAAGCGGCCGTGGTCACGGCGGTGGCGGCTTCGAGCTGCGCGGCCAGCGCCTCATGGGTCGGCCGATCGGTTGCTCTCTCGTTGAACGAGGCGAGGTAGACCGCCATCGCGCGGATGTCCTGATCGGGTAGCGCGGCGAGCTCCTTCACGACCGGCGCCATCGGCCCCGCCGCGACGCCGTGGAGGCGGGACTCGCCGGTGCGCAGATAGGCGTACAGATCGTCCTCGCTCCAGGGGATCGGCGCCTTCGACAGCGAGGTCAGCGCCGGCGCCTCCCAGCCCTCGGCAAAGCCGCCGGCGAGATAGGCGCCCTGCCGCTCCGCGCCGAGCGCATTGCGCGGCGAGTGGCAGGCGCTGCAATGGCCGAGACCTTCGATAAGGTAGGCGCCGCGATTCCATGCCGCGGATTTTGCCGGATCGGGTCGGAACGGGCCTGCCTGATGGAACAGAGCGTTCCACCCGGCAAGCAGTGGGCGCAGGTTGAATGGAAACGCCAGTTCGTTCTTCGGTGTCTCGGCTCGCACGGGCGCCTGCGCCATCAGATAGGCGTAGAGCGCCTGCAGGTCGGCATCATCAGCTCTGGCAAAATGCGTGTACGGAAAGGCAGGATAGAGGTGTCGCCCGTCGCGATGGATGCCCTCGCGCATCGCGCGCTCGAAGGCGGGAGAGGACCAGTCGCCGATGCCGGTGCCGACATCGGGCGTGATGTTGGTGCTGTGGATCGTGCCGAACGGCGTCGCCAGCGGCCGTCCGCCGGCGTTCAAAACGCCGCCATCAGAGGTGTGGCAGACTGCGCAGGCACCGAGCGCCGCGAGCTCCTTGCCGCGCGCGACCGTCGCGGCCGAATAGACCGATGCGTCGGGCCGGGCGATCGGCGCAATCGCGCGCCACGGCAGCACGGCCGCGCCGACGCCGATGACCGCGGCGCAGGCGGCCGCAACGCCGGCAAGGAGACCGCCCCGCTTGACGAACGGATTTTTCCATCCATCGAGCGGAGCGGGCTTGGGTGGAGCGAGAGACGCGGGCGCGGCCGGTTGCTCGCCGCGCAATCCCTTCAGGATGCGTTCCGGCGTGAACGGCAATTCGCGGAAGCGCACACCCGTCGCGTCATAGATCGCATTGGCGATCGCGGCGGCGCTCGGCACGGACGCGGACTCGCCGACGCCGAGCGGCGGCTGGTCCTGCCGCGGCAGCATCAGCACATCGATCTTGGGAAGGTCGGGGAATTTGATGATCGGGTAGGCGCCCCATTCCCGCGCGGTCACCGTGCCGCGCTCGAAGGACACTTCCTCCATCAGCGCGCGGCTGGTCGACTGGATGACGTTGCCCTCGATCTGGTGCCGCACGCCGTCCGGATTGATCATCAATCCGGAATCTTGACCCGCGACGACGCGCGTCACACTGACATCGCCGGTCGCCTTGTTGACGGCCACGTCGGCAATCCACGCCGACCATGCCGCGCCATAGCCGGGAAACTTGCTGTGCACGTACAGCGCATAGGCAAAGCCGCGGCCGCGCACGATGTCGCCTTCGGCCTCCGGCTCCTTGCGCACCGGGCGCGGCATCCAGCCGGCGCGCTCGGCGACCGCATTGACGAGATCGATCGCGCGCTCGTCCTTCAGATAGCGCAGGCGGTACTCGATCGGATCGACTTCGGCTTCGGCGGCGAGCTCGTCGATATAGGACTCATGGGCAAATGTGTTCGGCAGCGCCGAGACGCCGCGGAGCCAGGACGCGCGCACGATCGGCGGCATGTCGTTCACGACCACGCGCATATTGTCGTAGTCGTAGGGCGGGATTGCGGTGCGGTCGCCCATCTCGAACACGACCGCCTCAGGCGCGATCCGCCCGGTCAGCAGCAGCGCCAGCGTCGGGGCTCCGTTCGAGGGATAGCGTGTGGCAAAATCGTAACCGGCGACGCTGCCGTCGGCGTTGAGCCCGCCGTTGACGTCCATCAGTTGCGCGGCGCCCTTCGGCTCCCACGCGAGCTCCTGCTCACGGCTGAGCTGAACGCGGACCGGGCGGCCGACCGCGCGCGACAGCAACAGCGCATCGGCAGAAACATCATCGGCACAGTTGCGGCCGTAGCAGCCGGCGGCCTCCATCCGGACCACGTCGATCTCGCTCTCGGGCCGATCGAGTAGAAGGGCAAGATCGCCACGCAGGATGTGCGGGTTCTGCGTGCCGGACCAGACGCGAATCGCGCCATCGCTGTAGTCGGCGACCGCGCAGGACGGGCCGATCGAGCCGTGCATCTGGTACGGCCAGACATAGGTTCGCTGCATCGGTTTCGCAGCCGCCTTGATCGCGGCGCCGACGTCGCCTTTGTCGATCAACTGGCGCGGCGTCGAGGGGTTGGCACGCAATGCTTTCTCGACGTTGCCGAGATCGGTCAGCGCCGGACCGGGCTTCCAGGTCACCTTGAGTTGGGCTGCTGCCTTGACTGCGTTCTCCTCGCGCTCCGCGACCACGCCGACGAAATCACTGATCCGCACTACAGCGACGACGCCCGGAATGTCGCGCACCGAACTCTCATCGACGGCGATCAGGCTGGTGCCGACGAAGGGGCCGGCATCGACACCGGCATAGGGCGGGCGGACGACGCGCCCGTGCAGCATGCCGGGCAGGCGAACGTCATGGACGTAGACCACCTCGCCGGTGGCTTTCGCGGGCAGGTCGACGCGCGGCACCGACTTGCCGACGATGGAATAAGCGCTGACGGCCTTGAGGGGAACGTCGTCAGCCAGCTCAAGCCGAATGGTCTCGTTGGCAATCAACTCACCATAGCTGACGCTGCGATTGTCCTTGCCGCGGATCAGGCCGTCTTCGATCGAGAGATCGTCGACGGGCAATTCCAGTCGCTCCGCGGCGCGCGCGACCAGGAAATGCCGCGCTTGAGCTGCGGCCTTCCGCAGGGGAATCGCGGTGATCTGGATCGTTTCGCTTGCGATCGTCGCGCCCTGGTTGGGAACCACAGCAGTGTCGCCGAGCACGACGACGACGCGGGCAAACGACACGTCGAGCTCTTCGGCGACGATCTGACCCAGCGCGGTGCGGATGCCGGTGCCGAGATCGACGTGGCCATTATAGGCGTTCACCGTGCCGTCGGCGGTGATGGTGATGAAGGTCTCGAGTCCGCGGTCGATGCCTGCGCCCGAGGCGCGAACGACCGACAGCGAGCCGCGCGGGCGTTGCTCTGATGCGCTCAACGCTGTCATCAATCGCGTGCCTCGAGCGGATGTCCGGCAGCACGCATTGCGGCTCTGACAATCTCGATATGCGCGCCGCAGCGGCACAGATTGTAACGCAGCGCCTCCAGCACTTCGTGCTCGGAGGGGCGCGGATTGCGCGCGAGCAGCGCCTTGGTGCTGATGATCATGCCGTTGAGGCAGTAGCCGCATTGCGCAGCCTGCTCGCGGATAAAGGCTTCCTGCACGGGATCGGGATGCTCGCGCGTGCCGAGGCCTTCGAGCGTGATGATGCTGCGTCCCGTGCAGCCTTCGATCGGAATCACGCAAGCGCGCGCCGCGACGCCGTCGATCAGCACCGCGCAGGCGCCGCACTCGCCGAGCCCGCAGCCGTATTTCGGTCCGTTCAGTTCGAGATCGTTGCGCAGCACGTAAAGCAACGCGGTGTCGGGAGCGGCGTCGACATCATGGTTCCTGCCGTTCACGGTCAGGCGCATTGCCTTGGTTCTCCCCTCGCGTTTGCGCTGCAATGTCAGCGTCAAATCGCCGATGAGGATAACGTTTGTGTACAAACGTGCAAGCGGCGGCATGCCGCGCTGCAGTGGGTGCCCGCTTTATGAACAGGGCGCGCAGGCAAATGAGCTATTATTCGGCAGCGGCAGCTTTCGCCTGCAAAGTCCACTTGACAGCTTTCGAGCCCACGCGCAGGATCATTCGTATACGAACGATATAGGCAGGCGGAGGGAGGCGCAGGATGATCGACCACCGCCGCAAGTCCAGGCTTGGTCACGATGGCTGACACAATGACGGTCACTGCCGGCGACAAGATCCGCTGCGATGCCTGCCCGGTGATGTGCTACATCAAGCCGGGTGCGGCCGGGGCTTGCGACCGCTATGCCAACCAAGGCGGAACGTTGGTTCGCGTCGATCCGCATGTCGTGCTGGAGCGCACCGTGTCGCACGGCGGCAAGCTGGTGCCGTTCCAGGTGAGCGGCGACTGGGACGGCAAGATCGTCCGCCAGCCCGATCTCTTCGTCACTGCGATCGGCGCGGGAACCACCTATCCGGATTACAAGCCGGCGCCGTTCATCGTGTCGTCGGAGGTCGATGGCGTCGACATGGTCACCGTCGTGACCGAGGGCATTTTCTCGTATTGCGGCGTCAAGGTGAAGATCGACACCGACCGCTATCTCGGCCCCGAAACGGCTGTTATCCGCGCGGACGGCGAGGCGGTCGGCCACGTCACGACCAGCGAATACGGCTCGCAGATGCTGTCGCTCGGCGGCGTGCATCATCTGACCGGCGGCTCGAAGAAGGAGGGGCGTGTCACCTGCGACACGCTGATGGATCTCTCCAACTGCAAGGCAGTAGAGCTGACCATTGACGGCGGCGCCACGGTCGTGGTGCAGGCCGGCAAGCCGCCGATCGTCAACGGCGTGGCAGAAGAGCGGATGCGGGTCGGCTGCGGCTCGGCGACGATCGGCATGTTCGCCAAGCAATGGCACGGCAAGGTCGATGAGGTCGTCGTGGTCGATGACCACATCACCGGCGTGCTCAGCGAGCACCAAGCCGGCAAGCTGCTCGACATCGCCGACACCGGCATCAAGATGAAGGGGCGGCGTTCGACGCCGGGCCGCTATTTCCAGGTCGCCGAGCCCGGCACGGGCTGGGGCGGCACCAACATCTCCGATCCGCTGTCGATCCTCGGGCCCTTCAACTCGAAGGAGGCGCGGCCTGGGCTGACCATGCTGATGGTCTCGACCACGGGCGAGCATGCGTCCTATTACGTGCTCGATGACGCGCTGAGGCCGGTCGAGACCGAGATGCCTGCTGACCTCAGATTTTCGGTCGAGCGCATCCAGGAAAATTGCGAGCCGGCGCTGTGCACCGTGCTGTTTATGGGCGGTGCGGGCGGATCGCTGCGCGCCGGCGTCACCGACAATCCGGTGCGGCTGACGCGCTCGGTGAAGGACGCGCTGACGCGGGTGACCAGCGGCGGCGCGCCGGTCTATGTCTGGCCGGGCGGCGGCATCACCTTCATGGTTGACGTGACGCAGATGCCGGCCGGTGCGTTCGGCTATGTGCCGACGCCGGCGCTGGTGGCGCCGATCGAGTTCACGATGAAGCTGTCCGACTATGCGGCGCTCGGCGGCCATATGGATTATGTCCAGCCGTTGTCCTCGCTGCGAGACAGCGCCGAAGTTCGGCCGATGCCCTATCTTCCCGGGCGGCGCGCATGACCCGGCTCCCGCGAATCGCGCTTCTTCCTGACGGCAAGCGGCTGCATTTGCAGGACGGTCCCATTGATCTGATCCTCGAGGCGAAGGGTGGGGATGCCAACGTCCGCACCGCCTATCAGGCGGCGGCGCAGCGTTTCACCGGATTGCTTGATGAACTCTGCGCGGAGCTCGCCTCGCTGCGCAGTGCCGCTGATCCCCAGCATTGTGCGCTAAAGGGAATCGTCGCGCGGCGCATGCATGCGGCGGTCGCGCCGTTTGCGGCCGACTGCTTCATCACGCCGATGGCGGCGGTGGCCGGCTCCGTCGCCGAGGAAATCCTAGGTGCGATGCTGCGGGCGGTGCCGCTCGACCGGGCCTATGTCAACAATGGCGGCGACATCGCGCTGCATCTCACCGGTGGCGAACAGTTCGCTGTCGGCTTGGTGGACCGGCCGGACTGCCATGGCGTGATGCGCACCATGGTCATCGAAGCCGACATGCCGGTGCGCGGTATCGCGACCAGCGGGCGCCACGGCCGCAGCTTCTCGCTCGGCATTGCTGACGCCGTCACGGTGTTGGCCCGAACTGCGTCGCAGGCGGACGCTGCTGCGACCATCATTGCCAATGCCGTCGATCTCACTGGCCATCCCGCGATCGTCCGTGTTCCTGCCAATGAACTGCAGCCGGACAGTGATCTCGGTGCGCGGCTCGTGACCCGTGGCGTCGGGCAATTGTCGGAAGCCGAGGTCGCACAGGCGCTGGAGACGGGCGTCAGGCAGGCGCAAGACCTCCTGATGTCGGGATTGATCGAGGGCGCGGCATTGCGTCTACTGGGCGAAACACGGCTGGTCGGTGCAACTGGGGACGAGGCGCCGGCATCGCACGCGTTTCAACGAACAACGCCAGCAAACATGCTGCTGGCATGACCGGGAGCGAGGCTGACACAATGAGCGCCGTCATTCGCAAGATCGTCACCGTGGTCGAGGAAACCCATCTGGAGATGGGTAAGACCGTCGCACCGCCGACCCGGCGAGCCGCCGCGATTGCCGTGATCGAGAACCCCTTTGCTGGCCGCTATGTCGAGGATCTGTCGCCGCTGATCGCGATTGGCGAGGAACTCGGCGAATTGCTCGCCAAGCGGGCGGTGGCTGCGCTCGGCATCGACGGCGCCAAGGCGCATAGCTACGGCAAGGCCGCCGCCGTTGGCGAAAATGGCGAGCTGGAGCATGCGGCCGCGATCTTGCATCCGAAGATGGGCGCGCCGGTGCGTAAAGTGCTCTCCAAGGGCGCGGCGCTGATACCCTCGTCGAAGAAGCGCTCCGGCCCGGGCACGACGCTGGATATTCCGCTCGGGCACAAGGACGCAGCCTTCGTGCGCAGCCATTTCGACGGCATGGAGGTGCAGATCAACGACGCGCCGCGCGCCAACGAGATCATGGTCGCCGTTGCGGTAACCGATAGCGGACGGCCGCTACCGCGCGTCGGCGGGCTGGCGGTTGGCGAGATCAAGGGCGAAGACGGATTGCGATAATCTCTTTGAAGAAAAACTGGAGGATGGGATGCGTGGGTATTTCGTAGGCGCGGGATTGGCGATCGCGGTCGCGACCATGGCGAGCAGCGCCATGACAACGCAGGCCATGGCGCAAAGCGAGATCAAGATCGGCGAGATCAACAGCTACTCGCTCCTGCCGGCGTTCACCGAGCCATACCGCAAGGGCTGGCAGCTTGCGGTGGAGGAGATCAACGCCGCCGGCGGCATCAACGGCAAGAAGCTTGTCGTCATTTCCAAGGATGACAACGGCAAGCCGGCCGACGCACAGACCGCGGCGAACGAGCTGGTCTCGAGCGAGAACGTTGCGATGCTCACGGGCACCTTCCTCTCCAATATCGGGCTTGCGGTCAGCGACTTCGCCAACCAGAAGAAGGTGTTCTTCCTCGCCGCCGAGCCTTTGACCGACGCCATCACCTGGTCGAAGGGCAATCGCTACACCTTCCGCCTGCGTCCCTCCAACTACATGCAGGCCGCGATGCTGGTGGAGGAGGCGGCGAAGCTGCCGGCCAAGCGCTGGGCCACGATCGCGCCGAACTATGAATATGGCCAGTCGGCCGTTTCGGTGTTCAAGAAGCTGATGTCCGCGAAGCGGCCCGATATCCAGTGGGTCGACGAGCAATGGCCGCCGCAAGGCAAGATCGACGCCGGTCCAGTGGTGCAGGCGGTCGCCGCCGCCAATCCGGAAGCGATCCTCAACGTCACCTTCGGCGCCGATCTTGTGAAGCTCGTGCGCGAGGGCAATACCCGCGGCCTGTTCAAGGGCCGCGAAGTGGTGAGTTTCCTGACCGGCGAGCCGGAATATCTCGATCCCCTGAAGGACGAGACGCCGGAGGGCTGGATCGTCACCGGCTATCCCTGGTACGCGATCAAGACGCCGGAGCATGAGGCGTTCCTGAAGGCCTATCAGGCCAAGTACAACGATTATCCGCGGCTTGGCTCGATCGTCGGCTACGAGACCATCAAGTCGGCGGCGGCGATCCTCGCCAAGGCGGGCTCGACCGATCCGGAGAAGCTGATCGCGGCAGCCGAGGGAATCTCGGTGTCGTCGCCGTTCGGCGAGATCACCTTCCGCAAGATCGATCACCAGTCGACACTCGGCGCCTTCACCGGAAAGACCGCGCTGAAGGATGGCAAGGGCGTTATGGTCGATACCGCCTATCGCAAGGGCTCGGATTATCTGCCAAGCGACGCCGAGATCGAGAAGATGCGGCCGAAGGATTGAGTCCGCAGATACACCGGGGCCTCATGGTTCGAGACGCGCGGCGTCGCCGCGCTCCTCACCATGAGGGTCTCGAACCTCATCCTGAGGAGGCGCGAAGCGCCGTCTCGAAGGATGAGGCCACCGACGCAAATCCACGCTGAAGCGATTAGCCCATGGCCTTCTACGTCGTCCAGTTCCTGACCGGTCTTGCCAGCGCGGCGTCGCTGTTCCTGGTCGCCTCGGGCCTGTCGATCATCTTCGGCGTGACGCGGATCGTGAATTTCGCGCATGGCGCGTTCTACATGCTCGGCGCCTATGTCGCCTTCACGCTGACCGAGCGCCTCGATGGCGCGCTCGGCTTCTGGGGCGGCATCGTCGCCGCGGCACTGATTGTCGCGGCGATCGGCGTGCTGGTGGAAATGCTGCTGCTGCGGCGGATCTATCACTCGCCCGAGCTGTTCCAACTGCTCGCGACCTTCGGGCTGACGCTGATGGTCGAAGATCTCGTGGTGCTGATCTGGGGGCCGGATGATCTGGTCGGCCGCCGTGCGCCAGGCTTCCGCGGGGCGATCGATTTCTTCGGCCAGAACGTTCCGAGCTATGACCTGTTCCTGATCGTGCTCGGGCCGGTGGTGCTCGGCGCGCTCTGGCTCATGTTCCAGCGCACGCGCTGGGGCATCCTGGTGCGCGCGGCCACGCAGGACCGCGACATGGTCGCGGCGCTCGGCGTCAATCAAAAATGGCTGTTCACCAGCGTGTTCGCGCTCGGCGTCTTCCTCGCAGCGCTCGGCGGGGCACTGCAGATTCCGCGTGACGCCGTGAACCACGCGATGGATCTGCGCGTCATCGTCGAAGTCTTCGTCGTGGTCGTGATCGGCGGCCTCGGCAGCATCACCGGCGCCTTCGTCGCTGCCGTGCTGGTGTCGGAGCTCAATGCGTTCGGCATCCTGATCTTTCCGAAAATCTCCATCATCCTGGTGTTCCTGGTGATGGCGGTGGTGCTGATCGTGCGTCCGTGGGGGCTGTTCGGCAAGCCCGAGGCCCCGGCGCGCCGAACGCCCGGGCTATCCGTCAATCCATGGCGGCCGCTCACCGCGAACGAACGGTTCGCCGCGATCGCGGCGCTGCTCATCGCCGCCGCGTTGCCGTTCTTCGCAGGCAACTATGCGCTCACCGTCGGCTCGGAGATCGCGATCTTCGTGATCTTCGCGGTCAGTCTGCACTTCCTGATGGCGGTCGGGGGGCTCGCCTCGTTTGGTCATGCGGCCTATTTCGGCCTCGGTGCCTACGGCGTGGCGCTGCTCGCCAAGATGGCGGGGTTGCCGATGATCGCGTGCCTGCTGCTTGGGCCGCTGCTGGGGCTGGTTGGCGCCGCCGTGTTCGGCTTCTTCGCCGTTCAGCTCTCCGGCGTCTATTTCGCGATGCTGACGCTGGCGTTCGCACAGATCGTCTGGTCGATTGCGTTCCAGTGGGTCTCGGTCACCGGCGGCGACAACGGCATCCTCGGGGTCTGGCCGGAGAAGTGGGCGGCGAGCCCGTCGCATTTCTACTGGCTGTCGCTCGGCATCGCCGCGCTCGCGGTCGTGGTCCTCCGCATCATGGTGTTCTCGCCGTTCGGCTTCGCGCTACGCGCCACGCGCGATTCGCCGCTACGCAGCGAGGCGATCGGCATCAACGGCAAGCGTATCCAGTGGACCGCCTTCGTGGTCGCGGGCACGGTGGCCGGGCTTGCCGGCGCGCTGTTCGCCTATCTCAAGGGCAGCGTCTTCCCGGACAACATGGGGATCTCGCTCTCGGTCGATGCGCTCGTCATGGTGCTGCTCGGCGGTGTCGAGACAGTGTCGGGCGCGGTGATCGGCGCAATCGTCTACAAGGCCTTGAACATCTGGCTGGTCAGCCAGACCGATCTCTCCAAGCTCGTGCTCGGCGCCTTCGTCGTGCTGATCGTCGTCGCCTTCCCGAAGGGCATTGTCGGAACGCTGGAGGCGTTCATGCATCGCCGCCGCAAGTCCTCGTCATCGGCGTCATCCATCCTCACCTCGCGCATCGAGACCGCCGAATGAGCATGGTTCCCACATTGCTGTCGGTCGAAGGCCTGACCAAATCCTATGGCGGCGTGCATGCCGTGCGCGGCGTCTCGTTCGAGCTGCGCTCCGGCGAGATCCTGGCGCTGATCGGACCGAACGGTGCCGGCAAGAGCACCTGCTTCGACATGCTCAACGGCCAGAACATTCCGGATACCGGCCGCATCCGCGTGCTCGGCGAGGAGACGACAGCCAAGAAGCCGCGGGTGATCTGGCGGATGGGTGTCGGGCGCACCTTCCAGATCACGGCGACATTCCCGACCATGACGGTGCGCGAGAACGTGCAGGTCGCGCTGGTGTCGTATGGCCGGCACCTGTTCAATCTCTGGAGCTCGACTGCAAACCATGCGCGCGCCGAGGCCGGGCGATTGCTCGACCTGGTCGGCATGGGCGCCTATGCAGAGCGGCCGTGCGGCGAACTCGCCTATGGCGACCTCAAGCGGCTGGAGCTTGCAATCGCGCTCGCCAACCAGCCGAAGCTGCTCTTGATGGACGAGCCGACCGCCGGGATGGCGCCGCGCGAGCGGATCGAGCTGATGCGGCTGACCGCGCGGATCGCGCGCGAGCAGTCGATCGGGGTGCTCTTCACCGAGCATGACATGGATGTGGTGTTCGAGCATGCCGACCGCATCCTGGTGCTCAACCGCGGCAGCTTGATCGCCGAAGGCTCGCCGGAAGAGGTTCGCGGCAACGCCCAGGTCCGGGCGATCTATCTCGGCGAGGGTCTGGTCTACGGTGCGCGGCATCGCGAAGGGGCATCGGCATGAAGCTCGCGGTGAAGGATCTCAACAGCTTCTACGGCCCGGCGCACATCCTGTTCGACATTTCGCTCGAGGTCGGCGAGGGCGAGGTGGTCGCGCTGCTCGGCCGCAACGGTGCCGGCAAGTCGACCACGTTCCGGTCCATTGTTGGCCTGGTCGAGAATCGCTCGGGCAGTATCGTGTTCGAGGGTAGGGATGTCTCGCGCGAGCCGACGCATGCGATCGTGCGCGGCGGCCTCGGCTATGTCCCGGAAGAGCGGCGCATCTTCACCGACCTGACCGTGGAAGAAAATCTCGAGGTCGGCCGCCAGCCCAAGCGGGCGGGCGCGCCGCAATGGGATCGCGACAAGCTGTTCAAGCTGTTCCCCAATCTCGGTGAGATGCGCGGGCGTCCCGGCGGGCGCATGAGCGGCGGCGAGCAGCAGATGTTGACGATCGCGCGCACCTTGATGGGTAACCCGTCGCTGGTGCTGCTCGATGAGCCCTCGGAAGGGTTGTCGCCGAAGATCGTCGAGCAGATGGTCGATGCCATCCTCGCGATGAAGCAGGAGGGCGTCAGCATCGTGGTCTCCGAGCAGAACCTGCATTTCGCGCGGTTGATCTCGGATCGGGCCTACATCATCGAGCGCGGCCGGATCTGTTTCGGCGGCACCATGGCCGAACTCGACGCGCGTCCGGACATCCGCGACGCGCATTTGTCGCTTTAGGGGCGGAGTGGAAGATGGCCAGGACCAATGCCCAGAAGCGAACCGTGAAGGCGACGAAACCGGCTTACGTGCTGGACGAGCAGATCGGCTTCATCCTGCGCCAGGTATCGCAGCGCCACGCGATGATCTTCGCGCGCGACATCGGCATCACCCTGACGCCGACGCAATGGGCGGCGTTGTCGAAATTGTCGGAAGTCGGGCCATGCTCGCAAAACCAGCTCGGGCGCCTGACATCGATGGATGTTGCAACCATCAAGGGCGTGATCGACCGGCTCACTGCGCGCGGCCTGACCGAGACCTCGCCCGATCCGGACGATGGCCGGCGCCTGCTCGTCAGCCTGACGCGCAGCGGCCAGCAATTGGCGGAAAAGGTCGCGCCGAATGCGCTCGCGATCTCAAAGGAGACGCTGGCCCCGCTGGACGCCAAGGAGCGCGATACGCTGATCGCGCTGCTCAGCAGGCTACGCTGACGGCTGCGGCGTACCCATTGACTATTCCGTCACGCTGAACGCCAGCGCGACGGCTCCGACCAGGATGAGGCTGGCGGCCCAAACAGCGTCCAGATTGAACCAGCTCCGGGATACGAATGTGAGGCCCAGATAGCGATAGACCAGCCACGCCAGGCATCCGCCGGCCACGATCATCGCGCCGGCGTGAACGATCGAGACCACTACCGCCATCGTGAGGTTGGCATTGATCAGGGCGCCGGCGGCCTCGTGGCCTTGTGCGGGATCGCTGTCCTGGCAGAGCCCGAGATAGATCGGAACCAGCATCAGCGCCGCACCGTGGGCCATGGCCACCGTGAAGGACCAAAGCCCCAGTTGCGTTGGAGGTATCCGCGTTAAAGCCTTCGGATGGCGGCGGTCGACAAGCCGATAGATGCCGAAGGCGATGACAACAAGGCTGGCGCCGATCCGGATCGCGCGTTGCCATTCGGCAAGTGCGACCAGCAGCGCGAATGGCAGCAGCACGAGCAGGATCGCGAACAGGTGACCGATCGCGAGCGGCCCGAGCGCGGCCACCAGCGCGCGCGAGCTCCTTTGCATCAATCCAGCCGAAACGGCGAGCGGCCACCCCATGCCGGGATTGATCCCGTGGTACAGGCCGCTTGCAATGACAGCCAGCCACAGCCAGGCCGGCGTCCAGTCGGCTGCGCTCACATTCAGGCCGACGGATAGCAGAACGAGTCGGTCGAACAGTCGCCGCCGTCGAGCCGGATCTGGTGCGCCCGATAGCCGTCGGGGAAGCTGACCCAATAGTCCTTGGCGAGTTCAAGCCCGCCGCCCGGGCTCACATTCGCCATCACCTCGGCGCCGGGAATGCCTTGCGGATAGAATTGGTCGTCCCACGTCGAGTAGAGCGAATTGGTCCAATACACCCGCTTGCCGTCGCGGCTGATCTCGACCATTTGCGGACCGCCGGCGAAGGCCTGTCCGTTCGAGTGCGGCGCACGGCGGGCGATGCCGCCGATGCGGACCGATCCGGCCAGCTTCGGCTTGCGGGGATCGCTGACATCGTATTGGCGCATCTCACCGGTGGCCCAGCAGGAGACGTAGAGGAATTTGTCATCCATCGACAGATCGATGTCGGTAACCAGCGGCGGCACGGCGCCAAAGCCTTGCAGGAGCGGCGGCAATTGGTCCTTCGGCGCGGGCTCGGGCGGGATCGTCACCGTCTTCTCGATGTGAAACTTGCCGCCGTCGCGCCACCAGGTCCAGATCGAACCCTCGAGGTTGGTGGTGTCGACCACCACGCCGACAAAGCCGTATTCGCGAACCGGATCGTGGGCGGGACGCACCTCCAGCGCCATTTGATGATTGGCGCCAAGGTCGATGGTCTGGACATTGCGCCGCGCCCGCAGATCCCAGAAATGCAGCCGATGGCCGTATTTGTTCGACAGCAGATCCTCGGGCACAATTCCGTTCTCGAATTGCGGCGGCAAGGCCCACTCGCTGCTCACCATGTAGTCGCGCGGCAAATTCCACCAGAAGTCATAATGCTTGGTCTGCGGGCCGCGATCGATCTCCCAGCGGCCGAGCACTTCGAAAGTCTCGCAGTCCATGATGAAGATGCCGGGCGGCCCGTCGGTGCCGTCCCGACCGCCACCACCGAGCGTGCTGACGTAGATCCCTTCCGGTCCGCAATGAATCGTGTGCGGCCGCGAATAGCCGGTTTTCTTGAAGACCTCCTCGGGCTCGATGATCTTGTGGATCCTGGCCTGCGTCGGATCCGGCTTGGTGTCGACGATGTAGATCCGCGAGGATCGCAGCCCGGGGATGATGAGATAGCGGCGCTCGATGAAGGCGTGCCCTGCCAGCGGGGACAAGGCCGACGAGCAGGCATTCCAGCCGAAATGGTGAAACTCGTCGCCCTTGTTGGGCATCGTCACGGTGTGGACGATCTTGCTGTAGGTCGGCGAACCCGGCTTGACGTCGATGACGGCGAGCGCGTCGGGCTTTGAAAAGTCCGGGCTGAGCAGCAGGGTGTAGGCGAAGTTCTCGGCCGGAGCTTCCATCGCAAGCTTCGGCGATGCGTGAAACGTGGGATCTGGTCTCATCGTCATCGTGCTGCCTCTTGGTTGCCTGGTGTGGACCAACACGGCACGGCGGCATGCAGCAAGAACTCATCCGGATCGTCAAATGTCTCTTGCGAGTTCCGCCGGCTAGGTTCGTTGGCGGTCACGATACACCTCAACACTGTCCGGAGAAAGCAGGCTTCGGTCGCGGCGAACGTCGTCAGTTGCGTGGATCGCGTCATGCCGGGCGCGACGAGGCCCGCGCGCCCGGAATGACTGATGTTGGGACTGACTACTTCGCCACGATCTCCGGCACTTTGCCCGCCGGCGGCGTGTTACGGCTGCGCTGGGTGCGAACGATGCCGTCGATGATGGTCATGCCGATGCCGGGCAGGTCGCCAAGCTGCACGCTCTCGAGGATGGTCTTGCCCGGCGAATGCTGCGCCTTGTCCATCAACACGAAGTCCGCCGCGCGGCCAACCTCGATCAGGCCGCAATCGAGCTCGCGCATGCGTGCGGTGTTGCCGGTCGCGAGGCAGAAGGCGAGTTCGGCAGGCAGTTCGCCGAGCGAGGACAACAGCGAGACCATGCGCAGGATGCCGAGCGGCTGCACGCCGGAGCCGGCCGGGGCATCGGTGCCGAGGATGACGCGATGCAAGTCGCCCATCTCGCGCGCGGTGCGCAGCGTGAACAGCGCCGAGCGCTCATTGCCGTTGTGAACCAGCTCGAGCCCGCGCTTGCAGCCCTCGCAGATGCAGCGGATCTGATCGTCGGGCAGGGCGGTGTGGCCGCCATTGATGTGGCCGACGACGTCGGTGTCGGCCTCCAGCACGACGTCCTTGTCGATCAGACCGGAGCCGGGAATCGAGGGGCCACCGGTATGGATCGTGCTCTGGATGCCGTATTTGCGCGCCCAGCCGACCATCTTCCGCGCGGTCGGGCCGTCCTTGACGCCGCCGAGCCCGACCTCGCCGAGCAGCTTGACGCCTGCGGCGGCCATCTCCCTGAAATCGTCTTCCACCATCTCGCATTCGATCACGGGCGCGCCCGCATGCACCTTCACGCCGCCGGGCCGCAGCGTCCAGAACGCGCGCTGCGCGAACACCGCCATCGCCTTCAGCCCGACCACGTCGCGGGGACGGCCGGGCATGTGCACCTCGCCGGCGGAGATCATGGTGGTGACGCCGCCGTGCAGATAGCTGTCGATCCAGTTGATCTGGTTCTGCCGCGGCGTCCAGTCGCCGGCGACCGGATGCACGTGGCTGTCGATCAGGCCGGGCGCCACCGTCGTCCCGTTGGCATCGACGATGGTGGTGGCGCCTTCGGTATCGACCTCCTTGAGACGGCCGATCGCGGAGATCTTGCCGTTCTCGGCGACGATGGTGTCGGCATCGAGGATCGGCTTCTCCAAGGCCCCCGACAGCAACAGCCCGATATTGCGGATCACCAGCTTGCTGGGGCCGGTGGCCTGGGGCGCGTCATGGGCCATGGGTGGTTTCCTTCTGTTGTTGAAATTGCTCGCGAATTTGAGCCCGGCTTGACTTTCGGATCAAGCCGGATTATTCATTTGTATACGAACGATCGTATACAAACGATCCGGCCGGTCAACGGGGTTCACGTCCTTACCCGCCAGCACACATCAGGGATTGGTGCGATGAGCAATTTCAACCAGGAAAGCGTCCTCAGCGTTCACCACTGGACCGACACGCTGTTCTCCTTCACCACCACGCGCAATCCCTCGTTCCGCTTCCGCAACGGCGAGTTCACCATGATCGGGCTCAAGGTCGGCGAGAAGCCGCTGCTGCGGGCCTACAGCGTCGCCAGCGCGAATTACGAGGACACGCTCGAATTCTTCTCGATCAAGGTGCCGGACGGTCCGCTGACCTCGCGCCTCCAGCACCTGAAGCAAGGCGACGAGATCATCGTCAGTCGCAAGGCCACCGGCACGCTGGTCATCGACAACCTCGAGGACGGCCGCAATCTCTATCTGGTCGGCACCGGCACGGGCCTCGCTCCATTCCTCAGCGTGATCAAGGATCCCGAGACCTACGACCGGTTCGAGAAGGTCGTGCTGCTGCACGGCTGCCGCCGCGTCAAGGAGCTCGCCTATGGCGAAATGATCACCGAGCGGCTGCCGAACGACGAATTGATCGGCGAGCTGGTGCGCGAGCAGTTGATCTACTATCCGACCGTGACGCGCGATCCCTTCCGCAATCGCGGCCGTATCACCGACCTCATCACGTCGGGCAAGCTGTTCACCGACATCGGCCTGCCGGCGCTCGATCCCGCCCACGACCGTGTCATGATCTGCGGCTCGCCGGCGCTGGTCGCCGACACCCGCACGCTGCTGGGCGGCCGCGGCTTCGTCGAGGGCAATCACGGCGAGCCTGCGCAGTTCGTGGTCGAGAAGGCGTTCGCCGAGCGGTGATTGTGGTCTTGCTCGCGATGACGGCGATGGACCGGCGCGCACGACCCATCTCCTCACCCTGAGGAGCTTGCGTAGCAAGCGTCTCGAGGGGCGAGGCCCGAGTAGGGCCTCATGGTTCGAGGGTCACGATCAAGGCCTGACCGCCGGCGTTTCCATCTTCATCCCGCGCGCCCGGGTCATCAGATACAACTCCAGCTCGACCAGCTCGGGCGACCCGTAGTCATACGCCTGCGCGCGGATGCCGGTGATGCAGGCGCGCAGCCGTCGCTGCAGTGAGCCCAGTGATTGCCATTCCAGCCGGTAGAGCGGATAGCCGGTCGGCTGCCCCTGCGTGATCGGGGCACCGGCGAGCTTCTTGTCCCAATTGTCGTTGTGACAATTGGCGCAGCCGAGATTGAGCTGACCTTGTCGCTGCATGAATAGCGCGTGGCCCTGTTCGATGAAGGGCGCGAGCTCCGGATCGTTACCGGCCTCGATCGGCATGCCGCGTGACTGCTCCGCGACATAGGCCGTGAGCGCGAGCAGCTCGCGGCTTTCATAGGCAAATGGCGCCGCCTGCTGGTGATTGCCGCGGCAGAGATTGATCCGCTGTTCCAGGTCGATCGGTTTTCCGAGCGTCTTCTCGTAAGCCGGATAGTGAGTCGCAACACCCTTCATGCTGACGCGCGCGTCATTGTGACAGTCGGCGCAGGCCTTGTTCGCGGTCCCGACCTTGCGCTTCCACAGCGCTTCGCCATCCAGCACCCAGAGCATGCCGGGATTGTCGGTGTCCTCGTCCTGCATCGCCTTGCTGTCCGGTCCCATGAAGTCATAGCCGGAGCGGCGCTCGGACTGCGGAATCTCGGTGGCGAGCGCGGTCCCTGCGATCGCCAGCAGAACTGCGATGCCGCCGGCAATCCTCATTCGACCGTCATCGAAGCCGATGCGGTCTCCGAAAATCCCTTGTCGCCGATCCACTCGAATTGGAGCTTGCCGCTCTCGGTCGCGGTCGTGAAGAAGGTGACGAACGGATTGGCGGCAATCGCCGGAAAGAAGTCGGCGCGGAAGATCTCCGCGCCATTATAACGGCAGGTGAAGCTCGTGATGATGTCGCGCGGCACCGTCTCGCCGGAGGCGGTGTGACGGTAACCGGTTTCCATGATGTGCGACATCAGCGTCTTGATCTCGATCACGTCGCCGCGCTTGGCTTTCTTCGGCACGTTGATCAGGGCGGACGGCATCAGATCGCCTCCTCGGTGCAGGCCGCGAGCGTCACCACGACGTCCGATGTCGCCGACCAGAAGGTGTCGTCAGAGAGGCGCGCGATTGCGGTGACCTTCTGGCTGTCGGCGAGGCGGATGCGGGTCGATATCTGGGCGCGCCCGGCGCGCGGCCCGAGATAGAAATTACCGATGTTCGGCTGCGGGTTCTTCTCGTTGAACACGTGGATGCTTTTCACATAGTCGTCCGGCGTCATCGGGCTTGCAACGCTGACCGTCATCGGCACCGTATTGCCGTTCTCGACCAGCGGCGGAATCTCGAGCTTGACCTTGCCGGTCCGTACATCGGCTTCGCCGACGACGTTGCGGATCGCAGTCGCCAGCATGGCGGGCGTCGCCTCCGCCAGGCGTACGGTCACGACCGGAACCGCTCCCAGCACCGCGGCGCTGCCGGCGAGGCCCAGGAATGTGCGGCGCGTGGTCTGGTCCGAATCCGGCATCGGGCTTGTCCTTTGTTTGCGCATGATCGTGTCGGACCATGCGCTAGTTCCGCAGCGTCACCAGATAGGCGACGATATCCTCGATCTGCTCCGCCGACAGGATCGGCTTGCCGCGCCACGAGACGCCGACGCGCGCAAGACCGTCTACGCGATAGTAGGACGGCATGATCGTCGCCGCATTGAGGCGCGAGGCGTCAACCAATCGCAACCGCAACTGTCCCTCCGACCAGCGGCTGCCGCTGCCGGCAAGGTTCGGCGCGAGGTCGCCTTGAAACGCCTGCTCGGGAAATGGGCCGCTATGACAGAGGATGCAAGTGTTGGAGCGGTCAACGATCAGTGCGCGGCCGCGCGCGGCGTCGCCTTTGGTTCCCGTCAACGGCTCCGGAATGGCGTCGCCGACGATCGTATACGGACGCAGCGCCTGCGCCTCGGACCGGCCAGGGACCGCGAACAGCACCGCCGCGCATAGCGCTATGAACACGGCCCTAGCCAAAGCTGTCCACCGTGAGCGTCTTGAACCAGTCTGCCGCTTGTTCGGCCTCGCGACGGCGCACGTCGGGCGGCGCGTCGAGCGGGCTCGTCGTCACCTCCGTCTCGGCATATTGGTCATCCTTCGGCTGATAGATGCCCTTCAGCGAAAACCCGTAACCAGGTGCTACGATGTTGTAGCAGGCGCCATCGAGGCGCGGCGTCTCAGCAGGCTTGCCGGCCAACGCATTGACGATAGCGGCCGCGCAGGCCTTGCCTTGTGCGGCCGCCGCCGATGCCGATTTCGGAATCCCGCCGGCGATGCAGGCGTCGCCGATGACATGGATATTGGGCACGAGCTTCGAGGCGAAGGTGATCGGATCGATCGGACACCAGCCGGTACGGTCGGCGACCCCGGCGATCGCGGCGATGTGGCCGGCCCGCTGCGGCGGGATCACGTTGGTAACGGCGGCCGTGTAGTTTCCGAAGTCGGTGACGATCTCGTTGGTTGCCGGATTGACTGAGGTCACGCGCCCGCCCTGCGACAGCGAGATCCGCTCGATCATGTCGGGGTAGAGCGTCTTCCAGGCATTCTCGAACAGCTTCTGCTGGGAATAATTGTCCTTGGCGTCGAGCACCAGGATCTTCGAGCGCGGCTTCCGCGCTTTCAGATAATGGGCAATCAGGCTGGCGCGCTCGTAGGGCGCGGGTGGGCAGCGCAGCGGCGCAGCCGGAACGGCAATCACGACGAGACCGCCATCGTCCATGGCTTCGAGCTGCCTGCGCAGCAGCAAGGTCTGTTCGCCGGCCTTCCAGGCGTGCGGCATCTTGGCCGATGCCGCCTCGTCATAGCCGGGCAGGGCGTCGAAGCGCATGTCGATGCCGGGGGCGAGCACAAGCCGGTCGTAGGACAGTGAGGTGTCGTCGGCAAGACCGATGCTGCGTGCCTGCGCGTCGATCTTTGTGGCGGCCTGCGGCGCAACCGCAATGCCCTCGGCCGCGATCTTGTCGTAGGTGAATTGCTGCGAGGGGAGTTCGCGCAATCCAACGATCACCTCGTTGCTGAGCGGGCAGGCGGTGAACGTTCGATTCGGCTCGATCAGCGTGACCTGAATTTGAGGGTCAAGCCGCCGCAGCGCCCGCGCGCAGGCCGCGCCGCCAAAGCCGCCGCCAACCACGGCGACGCGCGGCGCTCCTTGCGCGAATGACGGGCATGCCAGCGCCGCCGCTGCCGCGGCAGCGGCGCCGCGGACGACATCCCTGCGCGTCGGACGGCGCGTGACGGCCATGTGACAATCCGGAAGAAGACGCGGCGGCCGCTCGGGCCGCCACGTGTTGTCGGTTCAGGCGAAGGTGATGTTCTGGTCGCGGAGCGGGAATGTGCGGATCCGTTTTCCCGTCGCCGCGAAGTAGGCGTTCAGCACCGCCGGCGCCGCAACGCCGATGGTCGGCTCGCCGACACCACCCCAGAACCCGCCGCTCGGCACCATCACCGCTTCGACCTTTGGCATTTCGTTGATGCGCATCGAGTTGTAAGTGTCGAAATTGGTCTGCTCGATGCGGCCATCCTTGACGGTGCAGCCGCCATAGAACAGCGCGCTCAGCCCGTAAACGAAGGAGCCGGCGATCTGCCGCTCCACCTGCGCCGGGTTGACGATGTAGCCGGGATCGGTGGAGGCGACGATGCGATGCACCTTGATCTTGCTGCCGTCGGTCACCGAGATCTCGGCGGCGCCGGCGACATAGCTGCCATAGCCCATCACCTGCGCGATGCCGCGGTACACGCCCTGCGGCGCCGGTGTGCCCCAGCCGATCTTCTCGGCCACGGCGTTGAGCACGGCGAGATGCTTGGGGTGCTTGCCCATCAACTTGCGGCGGAATTCGAGCGGGTCCTGGCCTGCGGCCTGGGCCAGCTCGTCCATGAAGCATTCCATGTAGATCGCGTTGTGATTGACGTTGACGCCGCGCCAGAAGCCGGGCGGGACATGCGGGTTGCGCATCGAGTGCTCAATCAGCAGGTTGGGCACCGAATAGCCGATCGCCGCTTCGCCGGCTTGCGCGACGCCCTGGAACGCGGCGGGATCCATGCCGTTCTGCAACGCTTCCGGCCGCACCGAGAACAGGATCGATTGGCCCGACAGCCGGTAATGCAGCGCGACCAGATTGTTGTCGGCATCGAACGCCCCGGTCAGCTTGCATTGCGTCACCGGGTGATACTTGCCGTGCTGCATGTCCTCTTCGCGCGACCACAGCAGCTTGACCGGCGTGCCCGGCATCTGCTTGGCGATCGCGACCGCCTGGCGGACATAGTCGGTCATGCCGCGCCGGCCGAAGCCGCCGCCGAGCATCATTTTGTGCACGTCGCATTTCTCGGCCGGCAGGCCCGATACCTCCAGCACTGCCGCGAAGGCCGCCTCGCCATTCTGGGTGCCGCACCACACCTCGCACTTGTCTGATGTGTAGAGCGCGGTGGCGTTCATCGGCTCCATCGTGGCGTGGTTCTGGTAGGGGTAGCTGTAGACAGCCTCGATCTTCTTGGCGGCGCCTGCGATCGCTGCCTTGGCGTCGCCGTTCTTGTTGCCGACATAGGCGGGCTGGGCGTCATCCAGCCCTTCGGCAAGCCACTTCGCAATCGATTCGCTGGAGACCTTGGCGTTGTCGCCCTCGTCCCACACGATCGGCAATGCGTCGAGCGCGGTCTTGGCGTGCCACCAGGTGTCGGCAACGACGGCGACCGCGCTGTCGCCGACTTGCACCACCTTCTTGACGCCCTTCATGTTGGCGATCTTGGCTTGGTCGAAGCTCTTCACCTTGCCGCCGAACACAGGGCAATCCTTGATCGCGGCGTTCAACATGCCCGGCAGCTTGACATCGACGCCGTAGACCATCGCGCCCGTGGTCTTGTCGACGGTGTCGAGCCGCTTCAGGCCCTTGCCCGCGATGGTCCAGTCCTTCGGATCCTTCAGTTTGACGTCGGTCGGCGGCTCGAGCTTGGCAGCAGCTTCCGCAACCTTGCCGTAGGTCGTGGTCTTGCCCGTGGGCGCATGCGTGATGACGCTGTTGGACGCCTTGCACTCCGAGGCCGGGACCTTCCAGTCGTTAGCCGCCGCCTGGATCAGCATCATGCGTGCTGTGGCGCCGCCTTTGCGCACGTAGTCCTGCGAGGAGCGGATGCCGCGGCTGCCGCCGGTGGAGAAATCGCCCCAGGCGCGCTTGCGGGCGACGCTCTGCCCGGGGGTCGGATACTCGGTCGTAACCTTCGACCAGTCGCAATCGAGCTCTTCAGCAACGAGCTGGGCGAGGCCGGTCAGCGTGCCCTGTCCCATCTCGGAGCGGGCAATGCGGATCACCACCGTGTCGTCGGGCCGGATCACGACCCAGGCGTTGACCTCGGGCGAGCCGTCCGCGGCGCGCACCACGGACGGCCCGCCGAAGGGAAGGTCGAGACCAAACGCGAGACCGGCGCCTGCTGTGGCCGAGCCGATCACGAAGGCGCGGCGATTGAGCTTTGGCGAGTTGAGTTTTGGCATGACGTGCTGATTCATGGCTGCCTCCTCACGCGCTTGCGGCAGCATGGATCGCCTCGCGCACCTGCTGGAAGGTGCCACAGCGACAGATGTTGGTGATGGCGTCGTCGATGTCCTGGTCGGTGGGCTTGGGGTTCTCCTTCAACAGTGCCGCCACCGCCATGATCATACCGCTCTGGCAATAGCCGCATTGCGGCACATCATTGGCGATCCAGGCCTGCTGCACCTTGTGCAGCGCGCCGTTGGCGCCGAGGCCCTCGATGGTGATGATCTCCTTGCCTGCGGCTTCGCTGACCGTGACGCCGCAGGAGCGCATCGCGACGCCGTCGATATGCACGGTGCAGGCGCCGCATTGCGCGATGCCGCAACCGTATTTGGTCCCCGTCAGCCCGACGTTTTCTCTGATAGCCCAGAGCAGCGGCGTGTCGTCCTCGACATCTACGTTGATTGTCTTGCCGTTTATTTTGAGGTTTGCCATCGCGTTCCCCTGATTGGTCCAATCCACCGATTGAACTTCGCCGGATGTTGGCCTTGAAACTGGAACCGTTCAAATCAAGAAAATGCGTTTGCTGCGCGGGAAGATCGTTGATGGCGCGGTGTTCAGCCGCACCGTCGAAGCCACATGGCAGTCATGCTTTTTTCGGCGAAGCGACAGCCAGCCGCAGGAAGCTCATGACGCTGCCGATCGCCGCAAAGCCCGCGCCCAATGCGAGCGCGAGCGTCGCGCCCTCGCGATCGGCTATCGCAAAGCACAATGCGGCGAGGGCCGCGCCCGTGGTCTGTCCGATCAGCCGCGCGGTCGCGACGATGCTGCTGGCGCTGCCGCTGCGGTGCGGCGGCGCGCTCGACATGATCGCCTTCATGTTGGGCGTCTGGAAGAAGCCGAAACCGAGGCCGCAGATCATCATGCGCCAGACGATATTGGCGATGCTGGGCTCCGCCGGCAGGCTTGCGAGCAGCGCCATGCCGACGCCGAGCAGCAGCAGGCCGATGCCGCCGAGAATGCCGGCCGGGTAGCGGTCGGAGAGCCGTCCGCCGATCGGTGCCATCACGGCGACGACCAGCGGCCAGGGCGTCATGAAGAAGCCGGTTTCGACCTGGGACCGGTGCAAGACGTCCTCGAAATAGAACGGCAAGGACACGAAGCCGAGCCCCTGCACAGCAAATGAGCAGATCGCGGTGAGGGCGGACAGCGCAAAGACGGGCCGGCGGAACAAATCGATCGGCAGCATCGGCGCGGGATGCTCGGCATGCCGCCGGGTAAGGATCCAGCCGAACACCAGGGCGCCGACGAGTTCGGCGATCACCAGTGACGGCGCCGCCTTGTGCGCCGCGCTTCCGATTCCCGTGATGAATAGACCGAGACAGGCGCTGGCGAGCGCCGCGCCGAGGAAGTCGAAGGCGTGAGTGGCGCGCGGTGTCGGCGGCAGCGTCTTCAGGCCGATCACGACCGCGATCAGGCCGAACGGAATGTTGACCGCGAACAGCCAGGGCCAGGGCCCGAGCGCGAGGATGCCGGAGGCGATGGTCGGTCCGAGCGTGAAGGCGGTGGCGACGACAAGCGCATTGTGGCCGAAGCCCCGGCCATGCATCCGGCTCGGGTACACGAAGCGCACCAGCGCGGTATTCACGCTCATCAGGCCGCTGGCACCGAGTCCCTGCAGGGTTCGCGCGACAAGAAGGCTGGGCAGCGACCAGGCCAGGGCGCAACCGAGTGACGCCGCCGTGAATAGCAGAAGGCCGCCGAGATAGATACGCTGATGGCCGACGATTTCGCCGAGCGCGCCGAGCGGCAATAGCGTCGCGACTAGGACGATCTGGTAGACATTGACCACCCAGACGACCTCGGCGGGGCTGACATGAAGATCGTTGGCGATCGCCGGCAGCGCGATGTTGGCAATCGCGGTATCGAGCGAGGCCATTGCCAGCGCTGTGAAGATCGCGGCCACCGCCCAGCGGCGGCGCTCCCAGGGCAATCCATCGGTCTTGGGCGCCGAGGGTGCGCCGGCCGTCGGGGTCTTTTCGAGCATGCCTTTGATGTCTCCGAGGGTCGCCGTGTACTACGCCGGCGCCGCATTCCACAGCCGCACGGCTGCATGAGGCGTATGCGATGCGGCCTTGGAGGCATCACGCGCTCCGACAAGGCCCGTGCAAATATCCCTCGATGGCGCGCAGGACCCGGCGGGTCGCCGCGGGGCGTGACAAATCCTTCTGGAGCGCATGATCCACCAGGGCGCGGGAGATCACGATCAGGTCTTCGACGGCATCGTCGTCGATGGGACTGCTGATCTCGCGGCGATGTCTGGCCAGCAATGTGCCGATCAGCTTTCTCAATTCGCTCGTGGCCGACAAATCGGCCGATCTGGGGCGCAGGCGATCCTCCTCGGTCTCCAGGATGCGGTTGAGGCTTGCCCGCTCGGCATGCACCTTGAGCTGAGCACGAACGAGCAGGTTCAGTGACGCCGCCAGGTTCTTGCCCTCGGCCGCCGCGATTGCCTCGCGCATCTTTTCCAGCAGCGAGGTCTCGAACTTGGCGATCAAGGCCAGCGTCAGCGCGTCCTTGTTCGCGAAGTACTGGTAGACCGAACCGACGCTGATCCCGCCGCGCTCCGCCACCGCATTGGTATTGTAACCCTCGAGCCCGCGTTCCTCCAAGATGCGAGCCGCCGCTTCCAGGATCACCGCAACGGTTTCCCGCGAGCGCTGCTGAAGTGGCTGTTTTCGGGCCTTCATGTGCCGTTTCACCGGCATGAGACTGCGCTCCGGAAACGCGAGTTGCAGAATATGAGCATTTACTCACATTATGGAGGTGAAAGGAGAACCAATCAATGGTGACACTGCAATCGACAACGTCCCCCGTGCTTCCCGAACACGAGAATGATCCCCACACGTTTCACATCTTTGTCATGGTCAAGACCACGCGTCATTGGCTCGACCTCAAGACCGAGCAGCGCCGCGCGTTCCTGGAGGAGGAGATCATCCCGCTGCTCCGGCAACGTCCTGAGCTGAGAATCCGCTGGTTCGAGCCGGAGGCCTTCTCGACGCGGGCGACCGACGTGATGATCTGCGAAACCCGTGATCTCTCGGCCTGGGCGTGGTTTTGCGACCACCTTCGCGAGACGCGGTTCTGGGATCATTATTTCGAAGTGCTCGACATCCTCCCGGCGCTCGAAGGCAACTATCTGGCCTAGGATGGCGCGAGCCGGCCCGGACGGTTCCGGGCCGGCGCGTCGCGCCCGCGCCTGTGTTCGCGGGTGCGTCATTGGATCGCGCGGAGGCGACTTTCGGATAACTTGCGTCATCGGAGCGATCGACTACCCTTGGCATACAAGCTCGCCGCGCGACCAGAATGCGGCTGCAGAGGGGAAGCGCATTGCACGGACAGGCGGACCGGCGCAGCGAAGTCACGCGTGGCGCCAGCGAGGGCGCTCGTCGCCGCGCGTTCTCCGGAGTCTGGGTCATGGCGCTGCTGGCGCTGCTGACTTTCCTGGTCCTCTATCCCGTCCTGATGCTGCTGCTCGGCGCGCTGACCGACACCAATCCGGTGGTGGACGGCATCCGTCTCAGCCTCAGCCACCTGTCAGTCACCAACTTCCTCACCGTGCTCGCCAACCCGAATGTCGGGGAGGCGTTGCTCAATACGCTGATCGCCTGTGGTGGCGGCACGGCCATTGCCGTCGCGATCGGGCTGTTGTTTTCCTGGATCGTCGTTCGCACCAATACCCCGTTCAAGGCCTTCATCGCCGCGGCCAGCATCCTGCCGCTGTTCGCGCCGCCGCTGGTGGCCGGTGTCGCCTGGGCCATTCTCGGCTCGCCGAAGACCGGGCTGATCAACACGGTGTTCAAGTGGATGGGATCAGACCTGCGGGTCGATTTCTATTCGATGTGGGGCCTGGTGTTCGTGTTCGGCATCTACTACGCGCCCTATGTCTACATGTTCACCTCGTCCGCGCTGCGCAACATGGATCCGAGCCTGGAGGAGGCCGCGGAAATCTCCGGTGCCAGCGCGTTCGCGACCCTGTTCACGGTGACGTTCCCGCTGATCATGCCGGCGATCGTGTCCGGCATGCTGCTGTCCTTCATCGTGATGCTTGGAATCTACGGCATCCCCGCGGTGCTGGGCGCGCCGAGCAACCTCAATGTGCTCACGACCTACATCTTCAAGCTCACCAACTGGTCGCCGCCGCTCTACAATACCGCCGCCGCGGTCGCGATCCTGCTGATGGTGGTGACGGGGTTCCTGGTCTATCTCCAGCAAAAGGTGCTGAGCGGGCGCAGCTACACCACCGTCGCGGGCAAGGCATTCCGGCCGCGCAGCCTCGATCTCGGGCCCTGGCGCTGGCTCACCTTTGCGCTCGGCGTCGCCTATCTCCTCATCGTCGTGGTGCTGCCGTCGCTGGCGCTGATCGTAGCTGCATTCCGCAAGTTCATGTTCATCCGCGATGTCGCGAGCCTGTTCGACATGCGGCAATATTCGCTGATGCATTTCCAGAGCATCTTCGACAATCCGCTGACGATGAAATCGATCTACAACGCCGTCGAGGTCGGCATCATCACGGCGGTCGCCGGCGGCGCGCTGGCGTTTGCGATCGGCTACACCATCCATCGCACGCAGGTGTCCGGACGGCGCGCGATCGACCTGATCTCGACACTGCCGGTCGCGATCCCTGGCCTCGTGGTCGGTGTCGCCTATCTCTGGGCCTGGATCGGCGTGCCCGGCGGACTCTACGGCACGATCTGGATTCTCGCGCTCGCCTTCATCGCGCGCTTCATGCCCGACACCGTGAAGGCGCTCTCGACCTCGTTCATGCAGATCCATCGCGAGCTCGAGGAGGCCGCCTGGGTCTGCGGCCGGGGCATGCTCGGCACCATCGGCACGATCGTGCTGCCGCTGGCGCGGCCCGGCGTGCTGGCCGCAATGACATTGCTGTTCGTGCTGGCGATCCGCGAGCTCGGCTCATCGCTGTTCCTTTACACCAGCAACACCATGGTGATGTCGGTGTTGCTGCTCGACTATTACGAGGGCGGCAATATCGGAAAGACCGCGGCCTTCAGCCTGGTGCAGACGGTGCTGCTCGGCGTCCTGATCGGCGGCGCCAACTGGCTGTCGCGCGGCGCCGCGCAGCGCAACGTGACGCGGACCGGATAACAACAAACGAGGGGAGGATTGGCGATGGATAGACGAACCTTCACCACAATGGCTTTGGCCAGTGTCGCGGCGCTGGCGCTATCGCCCGTGGCGCGAGCCGAGGACGTCGGCTCGCCCGAACTGATCAAGGCCGCGAAGGCCGAGGGCAAGCTCGTCTACTACACCGCGAATTTCGCCGAGATCGAGCAGCAGGTGATCAAGGCGTTCAACAAGCGCTTCCCCGAGATCCAGATCGAGATGGTGCGCGCGCCGGGCGGCCAGCTCATCACGCGCGTGAAGACCGAGGCCGCCGCCGGCAAGCTGATCGCCGACGTGGTCGATCACTCCGACCGCGCGCTGATGCAACCGCTGGAAGACCTGTTCCAGGACTACGCGCCGCCGAATGCGGCCGACTACAGCAAGGACGCACTGATTTCGCCAAAGCTCTGGCCGCGTGCGACCATCGCCTGGTCGATCGCCTACAACACCGAGCTCGTGAAGGATCCGCCGAAGTCCTGGATGGACCTCACCAAGCCGCAATATGACAAGTTGATCGGGCAGGTGTTCGCGCAGTCCGGCGGCACGACCTGGACAAGGATCATGTTCGAGCGCCAGGTGCTCGGCGAGGATTACTGGGCCAAGCAGGCCGCCACGCATCCGGTGCTGTATCCCTCCGGCGCGCCGACGGCCGATGCACTGGTGCGCGGCGAGATCGCGATCGCGCCGCTGCTCTACAACGTGATTTACCAGAAGAAGAAAGACGGCGCCCCGATCGAGATCTTCTTCCCGCCCGAGGGCGCGCCGGTCAATCCCTACGCCACCGGCATCCCGAAGACGGCGGCACATCCGAATGCGGCGAAGCTGTTCCTGAACTGGTGCCTGTCCAAGGAGGGGCAGACCTTCATGATCAAGGAGCTCGGCAACCTCACCTCGTTGAAGGAGCCGCCGGCGTTCCCCGAAGGGTTCGATCCCAAGGTGGTCAAGCTCTGGTATCCGAACTTCGACCAGTACGTGAAGCTGCACGCGGCGTGGGTCGCGGACTGGGACAAGACGTTCGGCTATCGGCAATAGGCGATGGGTGCAGCGATGACGGCGACGCTCGAGGTCACCGAACTCAGGAAGCAGTTCGCGGTCGGCCGCCCGGCCATCGACGGCGTCAGCTTCACGGTGCCGGCCGGCGAGATCGTGGTGCTGCTCGGCCCGTCCGGCTGCGGCAAGACTACGACCCTGCGCTGCGTCGCCGGTCTCGAGCATCCGACCGGCGGCGAGATCAGCATTTCCGGGCGCGTGGTGTCGTCGCCGGCGCGCGGCGTCCTGGTGCCGCCGCGATCGCGCGACCTCGGCATGGTGTTCCAGTCCTATGCGGTGTGGCCGCACATGACGGTGCGGCAGAACGTGGTCTATCCGCTGAAGCACCGGCGCATCGGCCGCGCCGAGGCGAACCGCATGGTCGAGGAGGCACTCACGCTGGTCGGCCTGTCCGAATATGCCGACCGCCCAGTGGTCGCGCTGTCGGGCGGACAGATGCAGCGGGTCGCGCTGGCGCGCAGCATCGTCTACCGGCCGCAATTGCTGCTGCTCGATGAGCCGCTGTCGAACCTCGACGCCAAGCTGCGGCTGCGGCTGCGCGATGACCTGCGCGTCATCCTCAAGCAGACCGGCATGACCGCGCTCTACGTCACTCACGACCAGGCCGAGGCGGTCGTGCTCGGCGACCGTATCGGGGTGATGCGTGACGGCAGGCTGCTGCAGATGGATAAGCCCGATACCATCTACAACCGCCCGGCCGACCTGTTCGTCGCCAACTTCACCGGTGCCACCAACGAGCTCGCGGGCCGGCTCGTCACGTGCAACGGCAACTATGGCGTGGTCGATTTCGGCGACGGCCGGCAGGGCGAGGTGGCGCTGCTTCATGCGCTCGGACCGGACGACAAAGTGCGCGTGGCGCTCCGGCCGGAGAACATCGCGATCGGCCGTGCCAACGGCGCCAACACGTTCGCGGCCAAGGTGCTCGACCGCCGCTATCAGGGCACCCAGACCGCCTACAGCATCGAGCTGTTCGGGAAGCGGCTGGAGGCGGTCGAACTCGGCACCGCTGCGCGGCATCAGGTCGGCGCCGAGGCGCCGGTGTCGCTGCCGCGTGAATGCCTGTGGGCCTATCGCGACAGCGGCGCGACGTCCTATGACTAGCGGTGGCGCGACGATCGGCGGTCCTGCGACATCCTAGCTATGCGCGCCTAACCCCAGGCTCGCATAGATCCGCCGTGCATAGGCGCCGAAGGCATCCGTCGTCTTGATCGGCAAATCGCGCGGCAGGGGCAGGTCGATCGGAAAATACTCGGACATCCGCGCCGGTCCCGCCGTCAGCACGGCGCAATGCGAGGCCAGAAACACGGCTTCCTGGATGCTGTGGGTGACGAAGATGATGGTCTTGCCGCTCTCGCGCCAGATTCGCAGCATCTCCAGATTCATCTGCTCGCGGGTCAGCGCATCGAGCGCGCCGAACGGCTCGTCCATCAGGATCAGTTTTGGATCGTGGACGAAAGCGCGCGCGATCGCGGTGCGCTGCTGCATGCCGCCGGAAAGTTGCTGGGGATATTTGTCCTCATAGCCGGCAAGCCCGACCATCTTGAGCAGATCGCGCGCCCGCTCGCGCGCCGCCTTGATCGGCAGGCCCACGATCTCCGCCGGCAACAGCACATTGTCGAGGATGGTGCGCCACTTCAACAGCAGCGCCTGCTGGAACACCATGCCGATGTCGCGCGCCGGGTTGAACGGCGTCTTGGCATTGCCGATTTTGACGGTGCCGCCATCGGCGGCGTGCAGGCCGGCCAGAATCTTCAGCACGGTGGTCTTGCCGCAACCGGAGGGGCCAACCAGCGACACCAGCTCGCCCTGCTGCACGTCCATGGTGACGTCGGAGACCGCGAGGAATTCGCTGCCCTTCGACCGGTAGAGTTTCCGGACGTTGCGCAGGCTGATGAAGGGCTCCGCCGTCATGCCAACCACTTCTCCAGGTTGGCGGCGACGAAGGCGTCGTCGGACAGATCGGCATGTTCGCGGCAGACCCGGTCGATCTCGGCCATCTGGCCCGGGCTCAACCCCTCGTTCGGATCAAGGCACCAGATGCCCTGCATCAGCCCCTGGCGCCGCAGGATCTCGTGGCAGCCGGCGATGCAGCCATGGAAATTGTTGGCGACGTCGAAGAAGGCGCTGTTGCAATCGGTGACCCGGGCATCGAGCGCGAGCAGGTCCGCCGGCACGGCCTCCTTGTGGCGCGCCGCCTTGCAGGCCTCGAACTGCCTGATGGCGCTCGCGGTCCACACCGACCAGTGGCCAAGCAGGCCGCCCTTAAAGTAGATGCGCGTGGTGACGCCGTTGTCGCGCAAGTCGAACGGCAGCGTCAGGTCGAGCAGAATATGATCGTCGTTGCCGGTGTAGAGCGCGACCCGGTCGAGTGCGCCTGCGGCAGCGACGCCTCGCAGCACATCGAGGGTGCGGTAGCGGTTGAACGGCGCGATCTTGATCGCGATGACATTGTCGATCGTGGCAAAGCGCCGCCAGAAATCGGTGCTGAGGATCACGCCGCCGACCGCCGGCTGCAGGTAGAAGCCGACCAGCGGGATCTCCTTCGCGACCGCCTCGCAATGCGCGATGATTTCGTCTTCCGAGGCGGATTTCATCGCGGCGAGGCTGAGCAGGCCGGCGTGATAACCGATGCCGCGCGCGACCTGCGCTTCCGCAAGGGCCTGACTTGTGGAGCCGGCGAGGCCGGCCACCATCGCGAGCGGCCGCTTGCTCCAGGCCGCGGCGGTCTCGGCGGCAAGCTCCAGCACCGGCTTGTAGAGGCCGACATCGCGGATCGCGAACTGCGTGGTGTGGACGCCGACGGCGAGCCCGCCCGCACCGGCGTCGATGTAATAGCGCGTCAGCGCGCGCTGATGCCTGACGTCGAGCCGGCGATCGGAATGAAGCGCGAGCGGATGCGCGGGCACCACCGTGCCGTCGGCGATCAGCTTGCGGACCTCTCGGTTGATGTCGCTATGATGCATGGCGTGTCCTATCCAAATTCCGGTCCGGCGACGGCAAAAGGCTGCTCCGCGCCCGGTGCGGTCCGGGGACCGAAGCGCATCCGCCGGAATGGTCGTTCGACGGTCCAGCCCGAGGCGACGAGCCCGTTCAGGAAATCGGTCTGCGCATGCACGGCGTCGATGATCAGCGGCCGCGTCTCGGATTGCGCGATGGCTGCGACCAGCGCAATGGCGCTCGCGGCATCGTCGGCAAACAGCGGCCCGACATGGCGCGCGACGCGGCCGTCGCGCACCAGCGCAATCGCGTTGCCGTTCGACGCGAGGCCCGAGCCGGTGCGCCCGCAAAACTCCTGTAGCAGCGCATCGCGTTGAAAGCCGTAGGCGCTGCGGTCGCGCTTCATCAGATCGTCAGCCCGTACGGTCGACAACGCTGTTGTGCCTTCACGTCCTCTCGTCGCATTGGTCAGGCGAAGCCGGCGCAGCTCCAGCGTCGGGGTGAAGCCAAGGGGACCATAGACCGCGGCACCCGCCGGCGTGGCGTCGAGCCATACCGTCAGGTTCCGCTTTCGCGCCGCCTCGAGGCAGGCGTCCACCAGCCGCGTTGCGATGCCGCGGCGCTGCCAGCTCGCGGTGACCAGCACCATGCTGATCCAGGCATTGCCATCCGTGTAGGGCAGTAGCGCCGCGGTCGCGATCAGATGGTCTCTGTCGCGCACGCCGAACACGATGCCGTGGCTCAGGAAAAATTGCCAGTCGGCCTCGTTCTGGTTCCACTGCGCTTCCGTCGACAGCGCGAGGCCGGCCGGCGCATCATCGACGTCGAGCTCGACGATTGCGAGGTCATCAGTACCGGCCATCGCGCACCTCATATTTGGTGGGCTTGCCGAGGCTCGGCATCGACCGCGCCACCCAGTCGGCGGTCCATGCGACGAGCTGGTCAGTATCGACGATCGGCAGGCCGAACAGTTTCACGGCCTGCGATGTGTTGGTCAGCCAGGCGGTCGGTTCCTCCTTGCCGACAATCACCGGCGCGCGGCCAAGGCGCTGGCCGAACTTGGCGGCGAGGTCGCGCACGCTGAGGATCTCGTGGCCGCTGACATTGATCGGCGAGGTCGGCGTGTCGCAATGCGCGAGGCAGCGCAGCGCCTGTGCCGCCGCATCGCCCTGCCAGATGAAATTGACGTGGCCGAGGCTGACGTCGATCGGCTGGCCCAGATACACCTTGCTGGCGATATCGTGCAGCACGCCGTAACGCATGTCGATCGCGTAGTTGAGGCGGAACAAGCGGCCGGGCGTGGAGAACTTGCGTGAGAAATACTCGAACATGCGCTCTCGTCCGACGCAGGACTGCGCGTACTCGCCGGGCGGGTTCGGTGCCATGTCCTCGCCCGCGCCCTTGCCGTCGACCGGGACGAAGGGATAGACGCAGCCGGTCGAGAACGCGACGATCCGCGAGCCGGCGAAGGCCTGCGCGACCAGCGCCGGAACATGCGCGTTCATCGCCCAGGTCAGCGAGAGATCGCCCTCAGCGCCGAACTTGCGGCCGGCCATGAAGATGATGTTCGGGCTCTTCGGCAGCGCCTTGACCGCAGCTTCATCGAGCAAGTCGCAATTGATGGTCTCGATGCCGCGGGCCTGCAGCCAGTGCTTCACCTCGGGATCGCTGAAGCGCGCGACGCCGATCACGCGGCGATCGGGCAGGGCCTGCTTGGCGAGGCCCGCCAGCGTCGGCCCCATCTTGCCGGCGACGCCGAGGATCATGATGTCGCCCTCGACTTTGCCGAGATCGTCGATCAGCGCCTGGCTCGGCCGGCACAGCAGCTCGTCGAGGGCGGCGAGATCGGGGATTGTGTCGGGCAGGGTGTCGCGGGTGAGCAGCATGGGGTCGTTCCTGTTGTTATTGCAGCCTGACGTCGCGGACCACGAACAGCCGTTCGAGGCCGAGCACCAGGCCGTAAAGGGCCACGCCGAGCAGGGTGAGCAGCACCACGGCCATCACCATCGCCGGCGTGTCGAGCGAGGACTGCACCTGGATCATCAGGTAGCCGAGCCCGCGCTCGGAGGCGATGAACTCGCCGACGATCGCGCCGGCCACCGCCAGGATGGCGCCGACCTTCATGCCGGAGAACACGTAAGGCAGCGAGCCCGGCAACTGGATCTTGCGGAAGATCGTCCAGCGCGAGCCGCGCAGAGATTTCACCAGATCGAGCAGATCAGGCTCGACCTCGCTCAGTCCGCGCGCGGTGGTCAGCAGGATCGGGAAGAAGCAGATCGAGAACGCAATCAGCATGTTGGGCACGATGCCGTAGCTGAACCAGACGATGACGAGCGGCCCCAGCGCGACTTTCGGGATCATGTTCATGGTCACGAACAGCGGCAGCAGCACCAGGCTGACCAGCGGCGACCAGGTGAACACGACGGCGAGCGCGACGCCGACCAAGGCTCCAAGGCAGAAGCCGCCGAGGATCTCGGCCGCGGTCACCAGCAGATTTTGCAGCCAGGCATATTTGGCGGCGCCAAGGGTCGCGATGGTTTCCAGCGGCGAGGGCAGGATGAATGTCGGGATGTGGAAGGCGTCGACCACGATCTGCCAGAGCACGATCACGGCCAGATGCGCGATCAGGATGATCGCAAATGACCGCGCCGACCGCCCTCCGCCGTTGAACACCTGATTTACTCCCTGTCGTTCCGCCTGATCCCCGGGCGCCACGGCAACCTATCGCGGTCTGCGGCAGCTTTCAACCATCTGGTTGATTAGAGGTGCTGGGTCGACCAGGGCCGAGACGGCTCCACATCCACCGCTGTCGTCCCGGCGAAGGCCGGGACCCATAACCACCGGATTTGATTGGAAGCGGGATCGTGGCCCCGGCGTCGCGCAGCAATGAGCATTCGGGGTAATGGGTCCCGGCCTTCGCCGGGACGACGCTGGGCATAGTTCTTACGATGTCTCAACACCGTCATTGCTGTCGACGCACCCCGCGGGCCGTATTCATGGCCCGCTACGGCCGCAGCGACTGCATCACGAGATCGACCACATGCTTGCGCCGGGCGCGCCTCTCGGCCGGGCTGGAGAGGTCCTTGCCGAAGATCGCCGACAGCGTCGGCGTGTTGGAGAAGAAGAAGTAGCTCAAGCCCGCGATCGAGATGTAGAGATGCACGGGGTTGACGCCCTTGCGGAAGATGCCGGCGCGGACGCCCTCAGCGAGAATCTTCGAGACGCTGCTGACCAGCGGCGAATGCATCGCCTCGAGCCTGCTGGAGCCGCGGACATGGCGCGCGCCGCCGCGGTTCTCGTCGTTCAACAGCACGATGAAGTCGGGATGCGCGGCGAGATGGTCGAACGAGGCCTCGATCAGCGTCTTGATCGCCGCATCAGGCGGCAGGCCTTCGAGATTGAGCTTGCGTTCCTGCTCGCGGATTTCCTCATAGACCCATTCCAGCACGGCGAGGTAGAGCGCGTCCTTGTCGCCGAAATAGTGATAGACGAGCTGCTTGTTGACGCCGGCGCGTGCCGCGATCTCGTCGACCCTTGCGCCGGCGAGCCCGTTCTCCGCGAACTCGCGCCGCGCGGCGGTCAAGAGCTTCTTCTTCGTGGCGACGGGGTCGCGGCGCTGCGGCTTGGTGTCGTCCGATCGTCTCTTGAGCATTTCCAACCAAACAGTTGACAACTGGTCTCGTCCTCTATTGCATTGGTAGCGTCAGGGACGTGCGGCGACAAGGCCAGCCTTGGAGCTCGAGGAGGATGCGATGAGAGGTTTGAGAGCGGCAGCTTTGGCGATCGCGCTCGCGATGCCGGCAGCACCATCCGTTGCGGGCGAGGCCGTCAACCTGATCTTGAACTGGACGCCGACCGCCGACCATTCGCCGTTCTATTATGCGAAGGCGCAGGGCTGGTACGAGAAGGCCGGTATCGATCTCACCATCGAGGTCGGCAAGGGCTCCGGCGTCTCGGCGCTGAAGGTCGGTTCTGGTGGCTCGCCATTCGGCATCGCCGACCTTGCGACCATGCTGGTCGCGAAGGGCAAGGGCGCCGATGTCGTTGCGCTGATGAGCATCTACGCCAACACCGGCCAGACCTTCTACTGGCTGAAGAGCTACGGCGTGAACGGGCCGAAGGATTTTCCCGGCCACAAGATCGGCAACCCGCCCGGCGACGCCTCGCGCGTGATGTGGCCGGCCTTCGCCAAGGCCGCGGGCATCGCGCCCGAGTCCGTGACGTTCGTGAATGTCGGCCCGACCGCGAAGATCGCGGCGCTGAAGAGCCACACCGTCGATATCATCAGCGACTTTTACAACGAGCACGACCTGAAGGTGATCGAGTTCGGCAAGGATCTCGGCTACCTCAATTGGAAGGACATCGGCCTCAACCCCTACGGCAATTCGCTCGTCGTCAACGGCGCCTACATGGCGAAGCACCCGAAGCTGGTCGAAGACTTCGTGCGGATCACGCAAAAGGCCTATGCCGCCTGCGTCGCCGACGTCGCGCCGTGCCTGAAGGCGCTGCTCGAGCAGGCCTCCGGCCTCGACAAGGAGAACCAGGAGCGGCAGTGGGAGCGCATCAAGTATCTGATGACCGACGAGTTCACCACGACCAGGGCGCTCGGCTGGATCGACGGCGAGCGGATGAAGAAGGACTACGAGCTGGTCCAGACCTATCTCGGGATGGAGAAGCCGTTCGATGTCAACACAGCATTCACGACCAGGATGCTCGACGGCAGCATCAAGATGGATGCGAGCAAGGTGAAGAGGTGACGTCGGTCAGGTCGGCTGCGTCCCGGAAACCCACGCTTGCTCGTCGCCTGCGCGCGTCACGACCTTCTGCCGCATCGGCTTGAGAACAATGATGGCCATCAGCGCGGCAATGATGTTGAAGAGCGAGGCGATGATGAAGGCGCCCTTCCAGCCGCCAGTCTCCACCACCAGCACGTTGGCGAGCGGGACAAGCAGTGACGCCGTGCCTTTCGCGGTGTACAGCAGGCCCGCATTGGTCGTGGCGTACTTGACGCCAAAGCAATCGGTGCAGGCGGCGGGAAAGAGGCTGTAGATCTCACCCCAGGCGAAGAATACGACCCCGCTCAGGAGCACAAATGCCAGCGGGTTTTGCCCATAGACGTACAGCGCCCATATGCCGACGCCCTCCAATGCGAAGGCAATGAACATCGTGTTCTCCCGACCGAGAAAGTCGGAGACCCAGCCGAAGAACGGTCGCGTGAGTCCATTGAGGACGCGATCGATCGTCAACGCAAATGTCAATGCCGGCAGGGTGATGCCGATCAACGTGACCGGCGTGGTGTCGAGATGAAAGTCCTTGGCGATGGGCTTGAGTTGCGCGGTTGCCATCAATCCGCCCGCCGCCATCAGCATGAACATCAGATACATGACCCAGAAGGTCGGCTCTCTGAGCACCTGCAACGGTTGGTATTGGAGTCGACCTTGCTGCACGAGACTGGAGGCGTCCGGTGCCTGCCCGCGCTGCGGTGCAAACAGCAACAACGAGAGCACGACCACGATGACGCCCTGGCCGATGCCGAAGGTCAAGAACGTAGTCTGGTAGCCATGCGTTGTAATCATCCTTTGAATGGGAATGATCGTAAGCGCCGAGCCGATGCCGAAGCCGGCGGCGGTCAATCCGGCGGCGAGCCCGCGGCGGTCGGGAAACCACTTGAGTGCGTTACCGATGCAGGTGCCGTAAACGGCTCCGGCCCCGAGTCCGCCGATGATCTGGGCGATGTACAACATCGAAAGCGAGCTTGCGAAGGAGTTGAGAACCCAGGCGAGCCCGGTGAGCCACCCGCCGGCGAAGACGACGATCCGCGGCCCGAAGCGATCGACCAGGTAGCCCTCGGCGGGGACCAGCCAGGTTTCAAAGAGCACGAACAGCGTGAACGCCACCTGGATCGAGGCCAGGCTCCAACCAAATTTCTGGCTGATGGGAATCGTGAAGAGTGTCCAGCCATATTGGAGGTTGGCGATCATCACCATGCAGATGATGCCGATTACGAGCTGGCCCCAACGGGTCGCTTCGGACGCCCGCTCGACGGGCTGATCGGTTTGTGGGGTTGCGGTCATCGAGGTCACTCCTCGCCCCGCAAACTAACGCGCTGAAGTTTGTGTAGGTTCCGCCGATGCGCGGTCTACCCCTCCGTGACCAGCGCGCGGATGCTGCGGGCGAGGCCAAGGATGCGCGGGCCGCATTCGCGCTCGATCTGCTCCGGGCTGAAGCGGAATGAGGGAACGCCGCAATTGACCGACAGGCATTCGCCGGTCGGCGTGCGATAGAGCGGCGCGGCAACGCCGAAGATTTCGCGCCGCCACTCGCCGAGCGAGACGGCGAAGCCGCGCTCCCGGCACAATTCGGTGTCGGGCAAGGTCCGCTTGCGGACATAGTCGAGGTCGTCGGGGCGCTCGGCCTTCACGCGCGCCACATAGGCGTCGAGTTCATCCCCGGTGAACAACGACAGCAGCGCGCGTCCGACCGCGGTCGGCGCCAGCGAAGAGACAAAGCCGACGTCGGGAATGTGCGCCGCCGCATCCGTGGTGCGCAGGGTCTCGACATAGATGAAGTCGAGCCCGAACGGCATCGCGAGCGACACGGTGCCGCCGGCGTAAGCTGCGAAGTCGCGCATCAGCGGGCGCGCGAGCTGGCGCACTTTCAGCGATGACAGGACGGGATAGGCGGCGGCGAGCACGCCGAGCCCGGGCACGAAGCGGCCCTTGGCGTCGCGTCTGAGATAGCCGAGCTGCTCTAGCGTATAGGTCAGCCGCGACACGGTCGGCCGCGACAGGCCGGTGTGCAACGCGAGCTCGGCATTTGACAGCGAGCCGGGGTGATTGCGGAAGGCCGCCAGCACGTCGAGCCCGTGCGCCAGGGTGGTCGCAAAGGACGGATCCGTCTGAGTTTGGGCCCGGAAAGGCGCTATCATGCATAATAATGATCTCAAATGCCAATAATTGTCAATATACCGAAATGGATTTGCCAATCGTTCCAATTTCGGCTTATGTCCGGGAATAACGATAAATAGCCGCTGGAGCGAGGCGCCTTCCGATGACGATGATCGAGCAAGCCCGGGATGCAAAGCCTTCCGGAATCGACAAGGAGCGGCTGCGCCAGAAGTATCGGGAGGAGCGCAACAAGCGGCTGCGTCCCGACGGCAACGACCAGTACCTGCAGATCAAGGGACAGCTCGCGCATTATCTCGATGATCCCTACACGCCGGTCACTGAGCGCGCGGCGAAGACTGATCATGTCACCTTTGCCTTCATCGGCGGCGGCTTTGCCGGGCTTGCCACCGCGGCGCGGCTGACCGAGGCCGGCGTCAAGGACGTCCGCATCGTCGAGAAGGGCGGCGATTTCGGCGGCACCTGGTACTGGAACCGCTATCCCGGCGCGCAGTGCGATACGGCCTCGATGGTTTACATGCCGCTCCTGGAAGAGACCGGCCACATGCCGTCCGAAAAATACGCGCATGCGCCCGAGATCCTCGCGCACTGCCAGCGGATCGGCCGGCATTTCGGCCTCTACGGCAACGCGCTGTTTCACACTGAGGTCGTGAGCCTCGATTGGGACGAGGCACAATCGCGCTGGACCATCCGCACCAACCGCGGCGACGCCTTTACCGCGCAATATGTCGGCATCGGCACCGGCCCGCTGCACGTGCCGAAGCTGCCCGGCATTCCCGGCATCGAGACCTTCAAGGGCCACTCGTTCCACACCAGCCGCTGGGATTACGACTACACCGGCGGTGATCCTGGCGGCGCTGCGATGCACAAGCTCGCCGACAAGCGCGTCGGCATCATCGGCACCGGCGCGACGTCCGTGCAGTGCGTGCCGCATCTCGCCCGCGCCTGCAAGGAGCTCTATGTGTTCCAGCGCACGCCGTCGTCGGTCGACGTGCGCGGCAATGCGCCGATCGACCCCGATTGGTTCGCAGGCATCGCGACGCCGGGCTGGCAGCAGCGCTGGCTGGAGAATTTCACCGCCAACCAGGCCGGCGGCTCGGCGGAAGAGGATCTGGTGCAGGACGGTTGGACCGATTTGTCCAAGCGGATCCGCGCCAAGATCGTGCTGCTGCCGCGCGAGCAACGGACCGTGGAGAACATGCGGGCCGCGTTCGAAGAGTCCGACTTCGAAAAGATGGAGGAAATCCGCAACCGGGTCGATGCCATCGTCCGCGATCGCGAGACCGCCAAAAACCTCAAGGCCTGGTACGGCCAGCTCTGCAAGCGGCCCTGTTTCCACGACGCCTATCTTCAGGCCTTCAACACGCCGGGTACGCATCTGATCGATACCGACGGCAAGGGTGTCGAAGAGATCACCGAGCGCGGGATTGTCTTCGCCGGCAAGGAGTATGAGCTCGACTGCATCATCTACGCCTCAGGTTTCGAGGTCGGCACCGAGTACAAGCGTCGCGCCGGCTTCGATCTGAGCGGCCGCGGCGGCGTCAAGCTGTCGGACTATTGGGGGCAGGGCATGCGCACCAAGCACGGCATCCACGTCCACGGCTTCCCCAATGTGTTCTTCGTGCAGCCGACGCAGGGCGCCAATCTCATCTCCAACGTGCCGCATAATCTGACGGACACGGCGCGGACCATCGCGCTCATGGTCCGTCACGCGCAGGACAACGGCTTCAAGGCGATCGAGGTCAGCAAGGAGGCCGAGGATCGCTGGGTCGAGCTGCTGCTGACCGGCGTCGGCCGGATGATCGGCGGGCCCGACTGCACGCCCGGCTACTACAACAATGAGGGCCGCGAGCCGGGGCCAGCCGCCCGCCTCAACGTCGGCCATCCCGCCGGCGCCTCGGCCTACTTCAAATATATCGACGAATGGCGCCGCAGCGGCCGGTTCGAAGGTGTGCAGTTTCGCTAAAGCGAAGCGCGATCAGCGTTTGATATCCGTTGTGTGAGGGAGTGGACGACCATGACAACCGCCGGCGAAACGCCAGAGCAAGGGCCCAAGGCTGCATCCGCATCCGTCGTCGCGCAGCATCAGGCGACGCTGAGAGCGCTGCCGTTCTCTGACACGCGCGATTTCGACGACGCCGCGCGCGGCTTCCTCGGCACCATCGAGAATGCGAAGATCACCAACGCACAGGGCCGGGTGGTCTGGAGCCTCGAGCCCTACGGCTTCCTCTCCGAGCAGACCGCGCCTCCGACGGTCGACCCCAGCCTGTGGCGGCAGTCGCGGCTCAACATGCATCACGGCCTGTTCGAGGTGGTACCCGGCGTCTACCAGGTGCGCGGGCTCGACATCGCCAACATGACGCTGATCGAGGGCGACAATGGCGTGATCGTGGTCGACACGCTGACCTCGATCGAGGGTGCACGCGCCGCGATGGAGCTTTACTTCAAGCATCGCGGCAAGCGGCCGGTTGCGGCCGTCATCTTCACCCATACCCATACCGACCATTGGGGTGGCGCGCGCGGCGTGCTCGGTGACGCAATGCAGGCGGCCGGCGTGCCGATCATCGCGCCGAACTTCTTCATGGAGCACGCGGTCTCCGAGAACATCATTGCGGGGCCGGCGATGCTGCGCCGCGCGCAATACCAGTTCGGACCGTTCCTCGCCAAGGGCGTGCACGGGCACGTCGATTGCGGCCTCGGCAAGACGATGGCTGCGGGCGCGGTGGCGCTGTTGCGGCCGACCGACCTGATCATCGCGACAGGCGACAAGCGCGTCATCGACGGTGTGGAATTCGAATTTCAGATGGCGCCGAACAGCGAGGCGCCGGCGGAGATGCATTTCTTCATCCCGCGCTACAAGCTGTTGAACCTCGCCGAGAACTGCACGCACAATTTCCATAATCTGCTGCCGTTCCGCGGCGCCGATGTCCGCGACGCGCTGGCCTGGTCGAAATATCTCGGCGAGGCGCTGCAGATGTGGGGCGGCAAGGCGGAGGCGATGTGTGGCCAGCATCACTGGCCGGTGTGGGGACGCGAGCGGATCGACACCATGATCCGCCAGCAGCGCGACCTCTACAAATACGCCCACGACCAGACCATCCGGCTGATGAATCACGGGCTCAACGCCGCCGAGATCGCCGAGACCATCGGCCTGCCGCAGAGCCTCGAGGGCGCCTGGCACGGCCGCGGTTATTACGGGCACATCAGGCATAATGTGAAAGCGATCTATCAGAAGTACCTCGGCTGGTACGATGCCAATCCGGTCAACCTCGATCCGCTGCCGCCGGTCGCATCGGGCAAGAAATATGTCGAGTATATGGGCGGCGCGGACGCGATCCTGAAACGCGCCGCGGCGGATTTTGCCAAGGGCGAATTCCGCTTCGTGGCGCAAGCTGTCAGCCATCTCGTGTTCGCTGAGCCCGACAATGTGGCCGCGCGTGCGCTGCTGGCCGACACTTTCGAGCAGCTCGGTTATGCCACGGAAAGCTCGACCTGGCGCAATGCCTATCTGTTTGGCGCCCAGGAGCTGCGGCAGGGCATGCCGAAGACGCCGCCGCGCTCGTCGATGCCACGCGAGACGCTGGCCGCGCTGCGTACCGAACAGATGTTCGACGTACTCGGTGTTCGCCTCAACGGTTCCAAGGCCGAAGGCAAGCGCATCGTGCTGAACTGGAGCTTCACCGATACCGCCGAGACGTTCGTCCTCAATCTGGAAAATTCGGCGCTGACCTACGTGAACGGCGCGCAAGCGCCCGATGCCCATGCCGGCTTTACGCTGGCGCGGGCCACGCTCGATGAGGTCATCGCCAAGCTGACCACGTTCCCCGACGCGGTCGCCGCCGGCAAGATCAAGGTCGTGGGCGACGCGGCGCGGCTCGCCGAGTTGATGGCGCTGATGGACGAATTTCCGCGGATGTTCGAGATCGTCGAGCCGAAACGGACAATGGTGACCTGAACGTGTAGCGATGGAGCAATCGAACGACCCAACGGCTCGGCACGGATGTGCCGGCCCGCCGGATCATTCGATCGGCCGCTGTAACCTTTACTCGGCGCTCGCCACCAGTTGGAAGCGCGGCTTGGCTTCCATCAGGCCGCGATAGGCGGCGAGATAGTCCAATGCCATCCGGCGTGCAGTGAAGCGAGTTTCGAACTGCTTGCGGATCGCAGTGCGGTCGAGCGTGCCGAGACGGCCGACCGACGAGATGGCACTGATCTCGTCCTCGACGATGAAGCCGGTGACGCCGTCCTCGATGATCTCGGCCACCGAGCCGCGATTATAGGCGATGACGGGCGCGCCGCAGGCCATCGCCTCGATCATCACGAGGCCGAAGGGCTCGGGCCAATCGATCGGAACCAAAAGCCCGATGGCGCCGCTGAGGAACTCCGGCTTTTCGCGGTCGCTGATCTCGCCGATGAACTCGACCAGCGGGTTCTCCTTGATCAGCGGCTTGATCAGCTCGTCGTAATATTCCTGGTCGGCGCGATCGACCTTTGCCGCGATCTTCAGCGGAATGCCGCAACGGGTCGCGATCTTGATGGCGCGATCGACGCCCTTTTCCGGCGCGATGCGGCCGAGCACCGCCAGATAAGACGGATTGATCGCTTGCGGGGTCAGCAGGTCCTCCGGCAGCCCGTGATGAATTGTCCGCACCCAATGCGCCTGCGGTACCGGCCGCCGTTGCGCGTTGGAGATCGAGATGACTGGAATTTTCGGAAAAGTGTTGAAGACGGGTTGGTGCTCGGGAAGGTCGAGCCGCCCGTGCAGCGTGGTGACGAACGGCGTCGGCTCCCGCGAGAACAGCGACCACGGATAATAGTCGAGGTGAAAGTGCAGGAAATCGAATTCGTCCTCGTCGCACTTTTGCCGGACGCGCTCCAGCATCACCATGTGTAGCGCATTCGGATCGCGCACGGAGCCGTCGAGACGCAGCGCCTTGGGCCAGGTCGCATCGAGCTTCGCTGACGTTTTGGAATCGCCGCTGGCGAACAGGGTGACGTCATGGCCCAGGGCCACGAGCTCTTCGGTCAACCAGTGCACGACCCGTTCGGTCCCGCCGTACAGCTTGGGGGGAACAGCCTCCGTCAGCGGGGCCACCTGCGCGATGCGCATCTCTCCGTCTCCTTGTGTGTAATGTGGATGAACAAGACCCTCAGCCCTCTGATGGCACCGGCATGCCGAAGACGGGAACGTTCTCGCACGTGCGAGGTTCCTTAGATGTGGAAGTTCTGGCGGTTCTTTCTTCCTTCACAGTGTGGTCTTGCTGATGCCATCTCGCTCCAACACGGTTTTGCCGACGCCAGAGTTGCAAAATTGTTGCGCAGTGATGGCTGCATCAAGGAATCCGAACGCCGCCCTTCACGTCATCGTGCACGAGAGCATCGATTAAAAATTTCTCGTTCACCTCAACAACTTTTGCAGGACGTCATGGACCATCTCTCAGGATATGCGCACCGTCCCTTTCCATTTGTGTTGCGCTATCTGCGCCAGCGGCTGACGTCGCATGTTGTAATTTTGTCAGCCGTGGTCGCAGCGGTTGCCTGCTCGGTGGGCACGCAATATGGCGTGAAGAGTCTGGTCGACGCTTTGTCCGCCGGTCCGTCCTACGCAGGTGGCGTATGGCTGGCATTCGCTCTGCTCATGTCGCTGATCGCGGCCGACAATTTCCTGTGGCGAATTGCAAGTTGGACAGCAAGCTTCACCTTTGTCAGCGTCACCGGCGACCTTCGCCGCGACATGTTCCGCCATCTTACCGGCCACGCGCCGAGCTATTTCTCGGACCGGTTGCCGGGCATGCTGACCAGCCGAATCACGGCGACGTCGAACGCGGTGTTCACGGTCGAGAACATGTTTGTCTGGAATGTGTTGCCACCCTGCATCGCGACCTTTTCGGCAATCGCGCTGATTGGAACCGTCAGCACGACAATGTCCGCCGTCCTGGTCCTGATATCGGGAACCATGGTGGTGGCGATGTTCCGGATGGCGGCCGCCGGCAAGCCGCTGCACGATGATTATGCCAGCAAGGCCGCGGCGGTCGACGGCGAGATGGTCGACGTCATCAATAATCTGCCGCTGGTGCGGGCATTCTGCGGCCTGCGCTACGAGCACGATCGGTTCGATGCAACCGTGAACCGGGAACTCATCGCGCGTGGCCGTTCGCTCCGTTATCTGGAGAAGCTGCGCCTCACCCACGCGGCGGTGACCGTCGTGCTGACGGTTGCGATGCTCGCCTGGGCCATCAATCTCTGGCAACAGGGCGCGGCGACCACCGGCGACGTCGTGCTGGTCTGCACGCTCGGCATTTCGATCCTCAGCGCGACGCGCGATCTTGCGGTGGCGCTGGTCGACGCCACACAACATCTGGCACGCTTGACGGAAGCCCTCGCGACGTTGTTGCAGCCGCACGAGCTGAAGGACCATCCGGAGGCCGAGCCGCTGGTGAAGAGCGGCGCGGCGATCGCGTTCAACAATGTCTCGTTCGGCTATCCCGGCGGCTTGCAGGTGTTCGAGCGCTTCAGCCTGCGCATCCAGCCCGGTCAGAGGGTCGGCCTGGTCGGCCAGTCCGGCGGCGGCAAGTCGACGTTGTTCACGCTGCTGCAGCGCTTCTACGACGTCGACCACGGCAGCATCACGGTTGACGGCCAGGACATTTCCCGCGTCACTCAGCAGAGCCTGCGCGCGGCGATCTCCGTGGTGCCGCAGGACATCTCGCTGTTCCATCGTTCGATCATGGAGAATATCCGCTACGGTCGTCCTGATGCGACCGATGACGAGGTGCGACGGGCTGCGATCGCCGCGCGCTGCGACTTCATCGAAACCTTGCCGGAAGGCATGAACACCATCGTCGGCGACCGCGGCATCAAGGTCTCCGGAGGTCAGCGCCAACGGATCGCGATCGCGCGCGCCTTCCTGAAGGACGCGCCGATCCTGCTGCTCGACGAGGCGACCGCCGCGCTCGATGCGGATTCCGAGGAGGCGATCCGCGAGGCGTTGTCGCGGCTGATGCGCGGGCGTACGGTGGTGGCGATTGCGCACCGACTCGCGACGCTGCGCAGCTTCGACCGCGTGGTCGTGCTGCAGGGTGGCCGGATCGTCGAGGACGGCCCGCCCGATATCCTCGTGAAGGGAAGGGGCCCCTATCGCGACCTGGTCGCACGAGAGATGGGCCGCCTCTCCACCAGTGCGGCCTGACCGCGCCATCAAGCGTTGTGTTGCGTTCCGGTGCGTTCGTCGCAGCAATAAGGGTCGCCCGAGGTTCAGATGGCAACCGACGTCGTTACGCAAATGATCACCGCCCGCATCGTCGAGCGTGTCGCCGAATCGCCGTTTTACATTCCGATGACCGGGCCCGCGGCGCGGCCGCGGCGCTCGCTCAAGCACGACGACACCTTCATCGTGCTTGACAGCCATGGCGATATCGGCGCCTCGGCGGGCGGTCCGGACGGCCTGTTCAACGCCGATACGCGCTATCTCGCGCGGCTGGAAATGGTGCTGGAAGACGTGCAGCCGCTGCTGCTCGGGTCCAATCTGCGTGATGACAATTCGGCGTTGACGGTCGACCTCACCAATTCGGATGTCTATCGCAATGATCGCCTGACCCTGCAGAAGGACACGCTGCATATCGTGCGCTCGATCTTCCTGTGGCGCGGCACCGCCTATCAGCGCATCGGACTGCAGAACCACGGCGACCGCCCCGCCAGCTTCGATCTCACATTGCTGTTCGACAACGACTTCGCCGACCTGTTCGAGGTGCGCGGCGAGCGCCGGGCGCGGCGCGGCACGGGCTCGAGCAAGCTATTGGGGCCGACCGATGTCGCGCTCGAATATCGCGGTCTCGATGAGCAGTCGCGGGTCACGGCGCTGCATTTCGATCCGCGGCCGACGCGGCTGTCGGTGAATGCGGCGACATATCATTTCGACCTTGCGCCCAGCCAGGTCACGTCGTTGTTCGTCGCCGTGTCCTGCAACAAGCCGGTCATGCAGAAGCCGGTGCCGTTCTTCCGCGGCTTGCTGGCGCACCGCCGCGAGATGCGGAATCTGTCCGGCGGCGCAGCCAGCGTCGAGACCTCGAACAATATCTTCAACGAGGTGCTGTGCCAGGCGATGGCCGACCTCAACATGCTGATGACGGAGACGCCGCAGGGCCGTTATCCCTATGCCGGCATCCCCTGGTATTCGACGACATTTGGCCGCGACGGCCTGATCACCGCGTTGCAGATGTTGTGGATCGATCCGCGGATTGCCCAGGGCGTGCTGAAGCGGCTCGCCGTTTTCCAGGCAAAGGCGGTTGATCCGCTGGCGGATGCCGCGCCGGGCAAGATCCTGCACGAGATGCGCGGTGGCGAGATGGCGGCGCTGCGCGAGGTACCGTTCGCGCAATATTACGGCAGCGTGGATTCGACGCCGCTGTTCGTGCTGCTCGCGGGGCTCTATCTCGAGCGGACCGGCGACGAGGCGACGCTGCGCGAATTGTGGCCGGCGATCGAGGCCGGGCTGCGATGGATCGACGGACCGGGCGATCCGGACCACGACGGCTTCATCGAATATCAACGTGCCACCGAGCAGGGCCTGCAGAATCAGGGCTGGAAGGACTCCTACGACGCCATCTTCCACGCCGACGGCAAGCTCGCCGAGGGATACATCGCGCTGTCGGAAGTGCAGGGCTATGTGTTTGCCGGCAAGCGGCTCGCCGCGAGTGCGGCGCGCCGGCTTGGCATGCCCGAGAAGGCGGCCAGGCTCGAGGCCGAGGCCGAACGGCTGCGCGAGCGCTTCGAGGAGGAGTTCTGGTGCGAGGAACTCGGCACCTATGCCGTGGCGCTCGACGGCGCCAAGGAGCAGTGCAGGGTGCGCACCTCCAATGCCGGCCAGCTCCTGTTTTCCGGCATCGTGCGCGAGGATCGTGCGCGGCGGGTCGCGGCCGACCTGATGAGCCAGAAGTTCTTCTCGGGCTGGGGCATCCGGACCGTCGCGGTCGGCGAGGCGCGCTACAATCCGATGTCCTATCACGACGGCTCGATCTGGCCGCATGACAACGCGCTGATCGCACTCGGCTTCGCGCGTTACGGCCTGAAGCATTCGGTGGCGCATCTGTTCAAGGGGCTGTTCGACGCCGCGAGCTACATGGAACTGCGGCGGTTGCCGGAACTGTTCTGCGGCTTCCGCCGTGAGCTCCGGCGCGGCCCGGTACTCTATCCGGTTGCCTGCGCGCCGCAGGCCTGGGCGAGCGCGACGCCGTTCACCCTGCTGGAAGCGGCACTCGGGCTTGAATTTGATACGGCGCGCGGCGAAATTCGCTTGCGCAATCCGCGCCTGCCGGATTTCCTCAATGAGGTGGTGGTGCGCGACCTCCGGCTCGGAGCGTCCAGCGTCGATTTGAGATTGCGCCGCCATAATGGCGAAGTATCGCTCGAAGTGCTGCGCACGCGCGGGCAGATCCAGGTGTCGATCGTGCTGACGCATTGAGCGTCGCACCGCCGCCTTGCGTGCAGCCAGGAAGATCGTGGGAGAGTTTCATGCGTTCGAGGATCATCATCTCGCTTGTCGCGGTGACGCTGGTCACCTGCGCCAGCGTCCGCGCCACCGACGATTCGCCGTCACCATCACCTTCGCCGCCACCAGCGGCCCAGACCAATCCGAAGGAGCAGGCCAAGGAACCGTCGCCGCCGCCCTCGGTGACCGTGATCGGGGCCCGAGACGCGCACGGCATTCTCGGACGCGACGTCCGCAGCACGGCCAATGAAGACATGGGCCGCATTGTCGACGTCATCGTCGACCGCGACGGCAATGTGCGCGCGGCCGTGATCGACTTCGGCGGGTTCCTCGGCGTCGGCAGCCGCAAGATCGTGGTCGACTGGAAGGCACTGCGTTTTGCCGGCGTCAGCAACAAAAGCGACAGCATCACGCTTGATCTGACGAAGCAGCAAGTCAGCGCGGCGCCCGAATACAAGGAAGATACGCCACTGATCGTGCTGGGTGCGGCCGGAAGCCTCCAACCGTGGGATTACGAGCATTAGGGGAACGACGCTGGTCGCACGTCCGAATTCTTCCTTCGAGACGATTGACGACGATCGTGGCAAGCGATCAGCCGGCAGCACCGATTTTGTGCCTCTGGTTCCGGATCCGCCCAGGCCGGAGCCGTCGCGTACGCCTTCGCGTGAGAGCCAGCGCGGCCTAGACTGGTTCATCTTCTTCCTGGCTGACGTGCAGACCGGCTTCGGTCCGTTCATTGCGGTGTATCTCACGACGCAAAAGTGGACCCAGGTCGAGATCGGCTTCGTGCTCTCGATCGGCGGCATCATCGGCCTGCTGGGCCAGATGCCGGGTGGAGCAATCGTCGATGCGGCGCGTTCGGAACGGATCGTCGCGGGGTTTGCGGTTGCGACCATCGGCATGAGCGCCTTGGCTTACGCGCTCTGGCCCATCTTGCCCGTGGTGACGGTCGCCGCGACGTTCCATGCGCTGGCAAGCTGCGTGCTTGGTCCTGCGATCGCCGCCATCAGCCTGGGGTTGGTCGGACCGCGCGCGATCGGAGAGCGGCTCGGCCGTAATGCGCGTTTCGCCTCGCTCGGCAACGGCTCGGCTGCGGCGCTGATGGGCGCCTGCGGCTATCTGCTGTCGAGCCGCTCGGTGTTCCTGGTCACGTTCTTCCTTGCGATTCCGACGCTGCTGTCGTTGTCTCGGATCCGCGAACGCGAGATCGACATCGCCCAGGCCCATGGCGAGGTGAAGCGCGAAGTCCCGGACAAGAAGGCGACCAGCGTCTGGAGCCTGGTGCGACAGCGGCCGCTCCTGATCTTTGCCGGCGGCATGATGCTGTTCCAGCTCGCCAACGCGGCGATGCTGCCGCTGATGGCGGGCGTGGTCACGGCGCGATCGAGCCAATGGGCGACGGTCCTGATCGCGGCATGTATCATCGTGCCTCAGGCGATCGTGGCGTTGTCCTCACCGTCAGTCGGACGCAAGGCACAAGAATGGGGTCGGCGGCCGCTCCTGCTGATCGCGTTCAGCGCACTCGCGATCCGCGGCCTGCTGTTCGCAACGGTGCGTGATCCCTACCTGTTGGTGGTGGTGCAGGTGCTCGACGGCATCACCGCCGCCGTTTTCAGCGTGATGGTGCCGCTCGTGGTTGCCGATGTCGCGTACGGCACCGGCCATTTCAATCTGGCGCAGGGCATTGTCGGCACCGCCGTCGGCATCGGCGCATCGCTCAGCACGGTGCTGGCCGGTTACGTCAGCGACAAGCTCGGCAGCAGCGTCGCCTTCATGGGCCTCGCCGGGGTCGCGATGTTTGGGCTTCTCCTGATCTGGCTGGTCATGCCGGAGACGCGGCGCACCGAGTGACCGCCCGGGTGCACGCCTGTATTCCCGGAAACGGACCTCCGTGCAGCCGAGCCGATGGCTCTGCTCAGAACCCGACGCTCTCGTTCATATAAAACGTGTTGAGGATCGATATCCGCTGCCGATCGGTCTTGATCGGCGGGCGGCCATGCCAGCTCATCTTCGACAGCGAATGATAGGCCTTCAGCACCACAAACGCGTATCCGAGGTTGGGCAGGAAGGGAATGGTCTTCACTGGCTCGAGGCAGTAGGAGTTGACGTGAAGCAGTCCCTTGAGAGACGCCTGATAGAGCGTCGTCCCGAGCGCCTCCATGCTGGCGTCCGTGGGACAATAAAGCTGCATCGTCACCACCTTCTTGCGCGTGTCCGGATGCGGCTTGATCTGGTAGCCGTCCCTGTCGACATAGAGCACCGGCTTTGCCACGAGCTTGACGTCCTCGACGCCCGGCAGCTTGTCGCCGCGGGCACGGATTTCGAGCCCGTCGTGCAGCTTGTCGCGGATCGCCTGCTCGACCGGCTTCGAGGCCAACATGGTCGACGCGGCAGCCCAGAGCGGACGCAGTCCTGCATCGATCTTGTCGACATTGTCGCCGTAAAGGCGCAGCGCCATCCGCGTTCCCGTGCCGGTGATCGGATCATAGCCCTCGGTGGGGATGCTCTTGGTCAGATCCCGATAGAAATCGGCGGGAAAAAAATTGCGAAACACGATGTGGGGGAAGGGTGCGGCGGAATAATCGGCCGCCTCGATGCTCGCCACGGCGTGCGCGATCAGCTCATCCGCGAGGCTCATCGGAGAGGTTTTGACAAGGACGTTCATCGGGTGCCCCCTTTGGATCGCAGGACAAGGAAAACTGGTGATCCCCAACAATCCGACGGTATCACATGTCTATCGGGCGGCGGCAACAATTGGCCGTGTGCCTCTTGGCGCCGGCAGGCAGCCTGGTTCACGATGTTGCGGCGCAGCGGTAGGCCGCATTCGCACCGGTATTATGGCTCTTATCTGTGGCGCGCGCACGCTTCGTCACGCGTGCCGCGGAGAAAACGGGCCTGAAATCGTCGAGATCGCGCGTCACGCGGCCCGTAGCATCACCAGCTTCTTGTAGAGGGCACTGTAGCAGGCGGCCGACAGGTTCCAGCTATAGGACTTAGCCATTGCGCTGCGGCGCATGGTGTTGAGCCGATCCTTGGCACGGAAGGCGTCGAAGGCGCGGCTGACGCCGCCGAGGAAGGACTCCGCAGAGGGCTGCGGGAACAGGAACCCGGTCTCGCCGTCGGCGATGGTCTCGGCGAGGCCGCCGGTCTGGTGGCCGATCGGCAGTGAGCCGAAGCGCTGCGCATACATCTGGCTCAGGCCGCAGGGCTCGAAGCGCGACGGCATCAGGGTGAAATCGCTACCGGCAAAAATTCGCCGTGCCTGCGCGTCGCTGAAGCCGATCACGACGCCGATCGCGTCGGGCCGGCGCCGGTGCGCCGCCACTAGCGCCTCCTCGATCGCGGGCTCGCCGCTGCCGGTGACGACGATCTGCCCGCCGGCGGCGACGATCTTGTCGGCGGCCGAGAGCACGAGGTCGACGCCCTTCTGATGCACGAGGCGGGCGACAAGGCCGAAGATCGGCCCGCGTGAGACCGCAAGGCCGAACTGGCGGCGGACATAATCGGCGTTGGCCTGCTTGCCCTTCCAGTCGCCGGCGCCGAAGGGTTGGGCAAGCTCCGCGCAATGACGCGGGTCCCAGCTCTCGTCGATGCCGTTCAGGATGCCCGTGAGCTGATCGGCATCGGAGCGGATGCGTAACAGCCCTTCGAGCCCGCAACCGAGCTCCGCGGTCGTGATCTCCTTCGCATAGGTCGCGCTGACCGTGGTGAGGTGCGAGGCGTAGACGAGGCCACCCTTCAGGAAAGACAGCTTGTCGTAGAATTCCAGCCCGTCGATGTGGAAGGAGCTCTCCGGTGCGCCGATCCGCCGCAGCGAGTCCTTGGGAAACAGGCCCTGATAGGCGAGATTGTGGATGGTCAGGATCGACGGAATCCGCGCCTCGCGCCAGGCGAGGTAGGCCGGGGTGAGCGCCGCCTGCCAGTCATTGGCATGCACGAGGTCGGCTGCCCAGTTCTTGTCCAGCATGCGCACTGCAAGTTCGGCCGCGGCGGAGGCGAAGCGAGCGAAGCGGATGTCGTTGTCGGGCCAGTCGCGGCCGGACTCGTCGCCGTAAGGGTTGCCCGGCCGGTCGTAGAGTTGCGGGCACAACAGCACATAGACCGGTAGCCCGTCCTTGGTCGACGCGCGCCCCAGCGTGCAGGCCGGCATCTCGGCGAGCGCAGCACATTGGCCAACGATTTCAATGTGAGTGAACTGCTCGACCACGTCCCGGTAGCCGGGAAGCATGATCCTGACGTCGCTCCACGCGCGAAGCGCCCGGGGAAGTGCAGCGGACACGGCGGCGAGCCCGCCCACACGGACGAAATCGTCCATCTCCGTCGTGACGAACAAGACCTTCAACAAGCGCCCTCGTTCCAGCCCGTGACAGGGACTATGCAAGATTGGGTCCAGTTTGCCGTTGAGTAAAGTGCAACACGACCCACGGTCCTGGTCTGGACGAGACGCGTTCCTGTCCGCACGGCTCACTTGGCTTGTTTCGGCATGATCTTTTCGGAAAACCGGTTTCCGCTTTCCGGGATCATGCCTTAGGGTCGCGCGGCACTGAACAATGATGACCGCGCGACAGAGGAAGCCTTGGGAATGACAATAGCCGGCAACGATGAGGGGAATTTGACACGGAGCTTTGGCGGCCTTCGCGTGCTCGATTTTTCGACCACGATCGCCGGACCTCATTGCACGCGGATGCTCGCCGACATGGGCGCGGAGGTGATCAAGATCGAGCCTGCCGAAGGCGAGACGATGCGGACCCGCCCGCCGGTCAGGAACAACTGCTCGACCGCCTTCGGCCAGCTCAACATCGGCAAGAGGAGCCTGGTGCTCGATTTGAAGTCGCCGTCCGGCATCGAGGCGGTGCGCCGGCTGATCGCGACCGCCGACGTCTTGGTCGAGAACTTTCGTCCCGGCGTGATGCGGCGGCTGAAGCTCGACTACGCCTCGGTGCGCGAGATCAATCCGAAGCTGATCTATTGCTCGATCTCAGGTTACGGCCAGACCGGTCCGTCGGCGGAATTGCCGGCCTATGCACCGGTGATCCATGCCGCTTCGGGCTATGAGATGGCGCATCTCGCCTATCAGCCGGGCCGTTCGCGCCCGGACTATTGCGGCATCTACCACGCCGACGTGCTGACCGGCGTCTATGCCTTCGGAGCAATATCCGCCGCGTTCTATCAGCGCAGTGCAAGCGGCAAGGGGCAGCACATCGACGTCTCGATGCTGGAATCGATGTTGAGCCTGACTTTGAACGAAGTACAGGCGGCGCAATTCGAAGTGAAGCAGCCGCAGCGGCCGATGTTCGGGCCGATCGAGACCACCGACGGTTACGTCATGGTGGCGATCGCCAGCGAAAAGACCTTCCAGAACCTGATGCAGGTGATCGGCCACCCCGAATGGGTGTCCGATCCGCGCTTTGCGAAGTATTCCGATCGCCGGGCGAACTGGGCGAGCCTGATGGAGGGCGTGGAGGCCTGGTCGCGCGCCATCAGCACGCGGGATTGTCTTGCCGCGCTCAATGAATACGGCGTGCCGTCGTCGGCCTATCGCACCGTGCGCGAAGCGCTCGCCGATCCGCAACTCGCGCATCGCGGCGGGCTTGCCGAGGTCGAGGACGGCGGCGGCACGTTCAAGGTGCTCAATCTGCCATTCCGCATGTCGGGGGCGACGGTTGCCGTGGCAAAGCGGATGTCGACGCTCGGCGAGCACACGCTGTCCTACCTGAAGGACATCGGCCTCTCCGAGGACGAGATCGCCGGTTTCACCGCGCAACGGTCGAAAGCGGCGCAGAGTTAACCTGCGGCTTTTCATCCGCGTTACGGTCTTGCCGCGCGCGGCGATTCCGGCCAATGTTGCCCCCTATAACACGACGATCCGGAACACCGGACGTTGCACCTTGGGAGGGAGCACATGAGGCCGGTCAACCGCGCGCACGCGCTTGCGCGTTTATTTCTCGTAGCGGGATTCGCTTCGACGGCATTCGTCGCGCCCGCCAGCGCGCAGAAGCAGGGCGGCACGCTCACCGTCGGCCAGGAACTGGACATTCCGGGCTTCGATCCGCTCAAGGTCGGCGTCTACGACACCTCGGCCAACACCGCGGCGGCCGCCATCTTCGACACGCTGACCACGCTCGACGACAAGGGCGAGGTGAAGCCGAAACTCGCGCTGTCGTGGGAGCACTCGGAGGACTTCAAGACCTGGACCATCAAGCTGCGGCCCGGCGTCAAATTCCATGACGGCACGCCGTTCAATGCGCAGGCGGTGAAGGAGAACTTCGACCGCCAGAAGGATCCCGCCAACAAGTGCCGCTGCGCGTTCTATATCACCAACATCAAGAGCGTGGATGCAGTCGACGACCTGACGGTGCGCTACAATTTCACTGATCCGGCGGTGAACTTCCCGGCAACGCAGACCATTCAAAGCTCCAACAACGTGATGCAGTCGCCGACCGCATGGAAGTCCAAGGGCGACGACTACAACCGCAATCCGGTCGGCACCGGCCCCTACATCCTGAAATCCTGGACCGCGGGCGACCGCATGGTGCTGGAGAAGAACCCGGACTATTGGGACAAGGGCAGGCCCTATCTCGACCGCATCATCTTGAAGCCGCTGCCCGATGCGCAGTCGCGCTTCGCCTCGCTGCAGTCCGGCGAGGCCGACATCATCTGGGACGACGAGGCTGACGCCGACAACATCATCAAGGCGCAGAAGGACCCGACTCTGACTGTGCACAGCTACCAAGGCTCGGGGGCTGCTGTCGCCGCCTTCAACACCAAGGTTCCGCCGTTCGACGACGTGCGCGTGCGGCAGGCGCTGGTGATGGCGCTCGACCGCAAGAAGATGTCGCAGGCGATCACCAACGGCTTGGCGCGACCGGCCACCAATCCCTATGGCGATGGATCCTGGGTCAAGTGCAAGGATGACGGCGCGCTGCCTTACGATGTCGAAAAGGCCAAGGCGTTGATCAAGGACTACGGCAAGCCGGTCGAGTTCAAGATGCTGGTCACGGCGACGCCGCGCGGCCGCACCGGCGGTCAGGTGTTGCAGCAATTCTGGAAGCGGATCGGCGCCAATATGGAGATCGAGCAAGTTGATCAGGCCACCATTCCGCCGCGTGCCTTCATGCGCCAGTTCCAGCTCACGCCGTGGCGCATCGTCGATCTCGCCGATCCCGATCCGCAGATGTACGCCAATTTCCACACCGGAAGCCCGGTGGCACTGGCGAACTATTCCAATCCGGAGCTCGACCGGCTGCTGGAGCATGCGCGAACCACCGCCGACGTTGCCAAGCGCACCGAGGACTATTGCGCGATCAGCCGTCTGATCAACAAGGAGGCGATCTGGTTCTGGACCTTCCAGAACACCTATTACGCGATCTCCAGCGCGAAGGTGAAGGGCGTGCCGAAGATGTTCAACGGGGTGCTCGACGTATCCGACGCCTGGAAGGAATAGCGTTTCATGCTGTTCTTCGTCGCGCGCAGGCTCCTGTACCTGTTACCGGTGCTGATCGCTGTCTCGGTGCTGACCTTCGTGATCGCCTCACTGTTGCCGGGCGATCTCGCCTACGTGATCCTCGGCGACCAGGCGACGCCCGAAAATGTCGCGGCCCTGCGCCACGACATGGGGCTCGATCAGCCGATCTGGCTGCGCTATCTCGGCTGGCTCTGGCACATCCTACAGGGTGATTTCGGGCGATCCTTCCGTACCGGCCAGACCGTGCTGCAGGCGGTCAGCGAGCGCGTCCCGGTCTCGTTCGAGCTGATGATCCTGGCCGAGCTGATTGGACTTGCGATCGGCGTGCCGCTCGCGATTGCCTGCGCGGCGAAGGCCGGCAGCGCGTTCGATCGTTTCATGACCGGCTCGGCCTTCGGCATGCTGTCGGTGCCGACCTTCCTGTCCGCGATCCTCCTGATCTATCTGTTCGCGGTCGAGCTGCGCCTGTTGCCGGCGACCGGCTATGTGCCGCTGACAGAGGATCCGGTCGCCAATCTGCGCTTCATGATCCTGCCTGCGCTGACCCTCGGGCTTGCGGAATGGCCGGGCATCATGCGCGTGCTGCGCTCCGACATGATCGCCGCGCTCCAGGAAGATTACATCGCGCTCGCCAAGGCGAAGGGCCTGAAGCCGTCGCGCATCCTGTTCGTGCACGCGCTGAAGCCCTCGTCGCTGACGCTCGTCACCATCACCGGCATCAATATCGGCCGGCTGATCGGCGGCGCCGTCATCGTGGAAACGATCTTCGCCTTGCCGGGAATCGGCCGCCTTTTGGTCGGCGCGATCTATACCCGCGATCTCATCATCCTGCAGGGCGTCGTGCTGCTGGTTGCCGCAGGCTTCGTGATCATGAACTTCATCGTCGACATGCTGTACGCCGTTCTCGACCCGAGGATCCGCCATGGCCACACTTGAGCTCAGCCTCGAGAACGAGGCCCATGCGATGCCGGCTCGACGCCGCAGCCGGTTCGGCCTGCTGTTCTGGGTCGCGCTCGGCTGGATGGTGCTGGTGTTCGCGGTCGCGATCTTGGCCGACCTGCTGCCGCTGCCGAGCCCGACCGACATGGACATGCTGGAGCGGCGGGCGCCGATCTCCGCGGAGCATTGGCTCGGCACCGACGGCCTCGGCCGTGACGAGCTGTCGCGGCTGATCTACGGCGCACGCATCTCGCTGATCGTCGGGCTCTGCGCGCCGGTGATCGGGGTCACCATCGGCGGTGCGCTCGGCATGCTCGCCGGCTATTTCCGCGGCCGTTTCGAATCCGTCGTGGTCGGCAGCATGGACGTGCTGCTGGCGTTCCCGCCGCTGATCCTGGCACTCGCGGTGACCGCCTATCTCGGCCAGTCGATCTTCAATCTGACGTGCATCCTCGGCGTGCTCGGCATTCCCGCCTTCATGCGGGTGGCGCGGGCCGCGACGCTGTCGCTGGCGCGGCGCGAATTCGTCATTGCGGCCCAGGCGCTCGGCGCCACGCATACCCGCATCCTGCTGCGCGAATTGCTGCCCAATGTGCTGCTGCCGCTGCTCGCCTTCTTCCTGCTCGGCGTCGCCGTCACCATCGTGGTCGAGGGATCGCTGTCGTTCCTCGGCCTCGGGGTGCCGCCGCCGATCTCAAGCTGGGGCAGCATGATCGGGGAGGGGCGTGAAAGCCTCGACGTGGCGCCACGGCTCGCCTTCATCCCTGCGATCGCGATGTTCCTCACCGTGCTCTCGTTCAACCTGATCGGCGACACCATACGTGCGCTGACCGACCCGCGGCAGGGTGCCCTGTGAGTGGCGTCCTGCTGTCGGTCGAGGATGCGGTGGTCGACCTGCCGACGCCGCGCGGCATGCTGCGGGCGGTGGACCACGTCGATCTTGCCGTCGGCGCCGGCAAGACGCTCGGCATCGTCGGCGAGTCCGGTTGCGGCAAGACCATGCTCTCGCGCACCATCCTGCAGCTCCTGCCGAAGAAGGCGAAGCTGTCGGGACGGGTGATGTTCGGCGGGCAGGATCTCCTGAAGCTGTCACCGGAAAAATTGCGTAAGCTGCGCGGCCGATCGCTCGCGGTCGTGTTCCAGGATCCGATGACCTCGCTCAATCCGGTGCTGACCATCGGCACCCAGTTGATCGAGACCATTCAGGAGCATCTCGAGCTGGGGCTCGCCCAGGCAAGGCAACGCAGCATCGAGCTATTGGCGGCGGTCGGCATTCCCGCGCCCGAGCAGCGCCTGGCGCAATATCCGCACCAGCTCTCCGGCGGCATGCGCCAGCGCGTGGCGATCGCGGTGGCGCTGTCCTGCGAGCCGCAACTCCTGATCGCCGATGAGCCGACCACCGCGCTCGACGTCACCATCCAGGCGCAGATCCTCGATTTGCTGGCGCGCGAGCAGCAGCGCCGCCACATGGCGATGATCATCATCACCCACGATCTCGGCGTGGTCGCCGGCCGCACCGACGAGGTCGCGGTGATGTATGCCGGGCGCGTGGTCGAGCGCGCGCCGACGCCGTTACTGTTCAAGCAGATGCGGATGCCCTACACCGAGGCGCTGCTCGCCGCGCTGCCGAAGCTCGACGCCGCGCCGCATACGCCGCTGCCGGCGATCTCGGGGCGGCCGCCCGATCAGACCCGGCCGCCGAAAGGATGCTCGTTCTCGCCGCGCTGTCGCTATGCGGCCGGCCGCTGCAACACGGAGAAACCCTCGCTCAGCACGGCCGAGATGCCGGAGCATCTCTATGCCTGCTTCCATCCGATCGCAGCGGGAGCCGGTGCATGATGCAACACGCCTCACCTGATCCGCTGCTGAAGGTAGAAAATCTCGTCGTCGAATATTCCGTGGGCGGCAAGACCATCCACGCGGTATCAGACGTCAGCCTCGAGATCGCCCGCGGCGAGACGCTCGGCCTGGTCGGCGAATCCGGCTGCGGCAAATCCACGCTCGGCCGCGCCGTGCTGCAACTGCGCCAGGCGGTCTCCGGCAAGGTGCTGTTCGACGGCCAGGATCTCTCCACCATGCAGGGCGAGCGCTTGCGCAAGATGCGCCGGCGCGTGCAGCTCATCTTCCAGGATCCGATCGCCTCGCTCAATCCGCGGCGGCGGATCGGCGATATCGTCGCCGAGCCGTTGCTGATCTCGGGCGTCAAGGATCCCGACAAGCGCAAGCAGCTCGTCTCCGACGTGCTGTCGGCGGTCGGCCTCGATCCCGCGCTGGTGAGCGGACGCCTGCCGCACGAATTCTCGGGCGGACAATGCCAGCGCATCTGCATCGCGCGGGCGCTGGTGCTCAATCCGGAATTCATCATCTGCGACGAGCCGGTCTCCGCGCTCGACGTCTCGATCCGGGCGCAGATTCTCAATCTGCTGGAGGAGATGAAGACGCGTTACGGCCTGACCCTGCTGTTCATCGCGCACGATCTCGCTGTGGTGAAGGCGGTCAGCGACCGCGTCGCCGTGATGTATCTCGGCCGGCTTTGCGAGGTCGGTCCGTCCGAGCAGCTCTTTGCAAGGCCGGCGCATCCTTATACCGCACTGTTGATCGAGGCGATCCCGGTGCCCGATCCGGATGTCCGCCCGACCCAGAGCGTGCCGGTCGGCGAGCCGCCATCGCCGATCGCGCCGCCGTCGGGCTGCCGCTTCCGCACTCGTTGCCCGCGCGCCGATGCGCGCTGCGCCAGCGAGGTGCCGGAACTGCGCGTGGTCGCGCCGGGCCAACTCGCCGCGTGCCATCATCCGCTGATTTAGATCGTGGCGGCGGCGATTGCTCGATCGACGCGCATGGCGGTCGCCCGAAATTGCGGCCTTGAACGTTTGTCCTTGGCGCGTCGGCGTGGCAAGGTCGGCCGCAACGAACAAGCCTCTCGGGAGAACTGTGATGAAGAGCTTTCAGGTTGTCGATTTCAACGCGCCCTTGAAGGAGGTCGACCGTCCGACGCCGCAGCCGGAAGGCACGCAGGTGCTGATCAAGGTCAAGGCAGCCGGCGTCTGCCATAGCGACCTCCACATCTGGGAAGGCGGCTATGATCTCGGCCACGGTCGCAAGCCGCTGTCACTGAAGGATCGCGGGGTGTCGCTGCCGCGCACGATGGGCCACGAGACAGTCGGCGAGGTCGTGGCGTTCGGGACCGACGTCAGGGACGCCGACAAGGGCGGCCTCAAGATCGGCGATGTCGCGCTGGCCTATCCGTGGCTCGGCTGCGGCAAATGCCCGACCTGCCTCGGCGGCGACGAGAACATGTGCGCGATCAAGCCGAACGCGCTCGGCGTCTATTGCGACGGCGGCTATGCCGACCACATGACGGTGCCGCACCCGAAATATCTGCTGAACCTCAAGGGGCTCGATCCGGTCACGGCGGCACCCTACGCCTGCTCCGGTGTCACCACCTACAGCGCGCTGAAGAAGGTCGAGAAGGATTTCGACACCCCAATCGTGATCTTCGGCGCCGGCGGCCTGGGCCTGATGGCGTTGTCGCTGTTGAAGGCGATGGGCGGCAAGGGCGCGATCGTGGTCGATATCGATGCCAAGAAGCGCGAGGCGGCCGAGGCGGCCGGCGCGCTCGCCACCGTCGACGGCAAGGCGCCGGATGCGCTGGAGCAATTGATGAAGAAGGCCGGTCAGCCGATCCGCGCCGCGATCGATTTGGTCGGCAACGCCCAGACCACGCAACTCGGCTTCGATTGCCTGACCAAGGGCGGCAAGCTCGTGATCGTCGGCCTGTTCGGCGGCGGTGCGACCTGGGCGCTGCCGCTGATCCCGATCAAGGCCGTCACCATCCAGGGCAGCTATGTCGGCAATTTGCGCGAAACGCAGGAACTGCTTGATCTCGTGCGCGAGAAGAAGATCCCGGCGATCCCGGTCACGCCGATGCCGCTCGCCAGGGCGAACGAGGCGCTGGTGAATCTGCAAAAAGGCCAGCTCGTCGGCCGCGCGGTGCTGACGCCGTAGTTCAGGTGTGGTCATTCCGGGGCGCGAAGCAAACCCGGAATCTCGAGATTCCGGGTTTGCTTCGCGCCCCGGAATGACGGTTGCCTTTCGGAGATTCCCATGTCCGCCAACAACGCATTTCATATCGCCGTCCTCGGCGGTGACGGCATCGGCCCGGAGGTAATGGCGCCCGCGCTCGAGGTTTTGCGCAAGATCGAAGCGACGACCGATCTGAGATTCCGCTTCACCGAAGCGCCGGCCGGCGCGGGCCACTACAAGGAAACCGGCAAGTCGATGCCGGACAGCACGATCCGGCTGTGTGAGGAGGCCGACGCGATCCTCCTGGGCGCCTGCGGCCTGCCGTCGGTGCGTTATCCCGACAATACCGAGATCGCGCCGCAGATCGAACTGCGCATGATCTTCGACCTGTATGCCGGCGTGCGCCCGGCGCGGTTGATCCCGGGCGTTGCGAGCTCGATCGTCGGCGCCGACCAGAAGGGGATCGACCTCGTCGTGATCAGGGAATCCACCGAAGGTCTGTTCGCCTCGATGGGCAAGGGCGTCGTCACCGAGAACGAGGCGCGCGAGACGATGGTGATTACGCGCCGGACTTCGGAGCGGCTGTTCGAATTCTCGTTCCGGCTCGCCGAACGCCGCAAGGCGCGCGGTCGCGTCGGCGGCGGGCTGACCTGCGTCGACAAAGCGAACGTGTTCAAGGCGTTCGCGTTCTTCCGCGAGATCTTCGACGAGACCGCGAAGCGTCATCCCGACGTCAGGGCGGATCACCTCTATATCGATGCCACCGCGGCGATGCTGGTGAAGCGCCCGTGGGATTTCGACGTCATGGTCACCGAGAACATGTTCGGCGACATCCTCTCCGACCTCACCGCCGGCCTGATCGGCGGCATGGGCATGGCGCCGTCGGCCGACATCGGCGATCGCTACGCCGTCTTCCAGCCGTGCCACGGCACCGCGCCCGACATCATGGGGCAGGGCAAGGCCAATCCGACCGCGATGATCCTGTCTGCGGCGATGATGCTGAACTGGCTTGCCGACAAGCATGATCTCGAAAGTGCCGCGGAAGCCGGGGAGCGGATCGAACGTGCGGTCGACAAGGTCTATGCCGGCGGCATCAAGCCGTTCGAGTTCGGCGGCCGCAACGGCACCGCCGATATCGCCAACGCGGTGCTGGCGGCGCTATAGCTGCGAGATACTGACCCGTCATGCTGAGGTGCTCGCGAAGCGAGCCTCGGGGTGACGGAACAAAAAAGAGGGGGCCGAAGCCCCCTCGCTGACGACTAGCGGCGGTGGCCGCCGTGATGTCCGCCATGGTGCCCGCCGTGGCCGTGTCCGCGATGATGGCGCGGTGCGTAATGGTGGGGGTGATGGTAATGCGGGCGATGATGCCATCCGTGATGGCGCGGTCCGTAATAGCCGTATGCGCCCGGCCGCCAGTAACAACGGCCCCACCGATCGCAGACCTGACGCACCTGATCGATATTGGATGTTTCGCCTGCGATGTGGCTGGCCTGCGGAAGCCCGTTCGGCATCGCGGAGGCGGAGCCGGAGGTCAGGGCCACGCTTCCCAAAGCGGCCAATCCAAAAACAGCAAGCTTGATATTCATTGAGATCTCCTTCGTTGAAGCCTGAAAACTGTCATGCGGGCCGCTTGGTTGCTGCGACAAAAAGGCGAGCCAGTGCACTTGGTTTTGCGAGTGCTGCTTCAACGCAGGAAATGCGGAGTTCTAAGGTCACCTCGCGTCGCGGGCGACAATTGGCCGCGCGACAGAATGGCGAGCTGCGAACGAGTGCTTGCGGCTCTGATGACTGCGCGATGCGCGGTCAGCAGATGCTCGGCGTTGTCGACGCGCGAGCAGCCATGCGAATGGAAGCGATCGTCGTCGCTGAACAGGCTGCCCTGGTCGTGTCGCGCATGCAGACCGAATAGGACTGGGCATGCTGATCTTGACCGCGCCGAGCGCATTCCAGAAAAAAGCGCCGCCATCCACGATGGCAGCGCTTCGATGGTCTCCCAGCCCAGCCGGCGGATCATGCGTTGCGTCGGCCGATGGCCGGCCGATCCGCTCATGCTGGATCGATCGCGTCCGCGGCGTCGCGATCTGACATCGGGTGCCGCTCAGTCCTCGTTGGCGGCGATCGATTCCATCAGCGACACGAGCTGGCGCTGGACGGTCTGGTCCTTGATCTTGCTGTAGGCGCGCAGCAACCGGAGGCTGAAGGCGCTGTCGAGGAACAGGAGGCTCTCGACTTCGCGGGCCTTGTTGTCGCCGTCGTAGAAGAAGGTGACAGGCACGTCGAGCGCGGATGCGATCTGCTGAAGGCGGGCAGCGCCGACGCGATTGACGCCCTTCTCGTACTTCTGGACCTGCTGGAAGCTGACGCCGAGCTTGTCGCCGAGTTCGGCCTGCGAAATCTTCTGCTCCACACGCCGCAGGCGGATCCGCTTGCCCAATTCAATGTCCGGTTTACCGGCGCTGCGCTGCTTCATCTTCTTTGCTGCTGATCTGTTCATTCTGGTGACCCGTCCTTCAATCGGGAAACCCTGGCCCGCATAGGTCAGGGATTCGTCCATGATGTACCGCGTTAAAGTTCGTGTGGATCGTCAGTTCATCGTGAGAACCACGAAAATCCAAGAAGACCGCGGGATGGTTATCCAAACGCATTCGCGCGTTGGAAGCACCCTTGTACCGACGCTCCCGACCACCTGAAGTCGATTGCGCCAAGGTGTCTGTCGACACCCCGCCCTCTACATTTGGCAAAATATTGACAGAACCACAACTAGCGCGAGTTTGATCGCCACAGATTTTGCGTATGCTTACCGGGCGGCACAGACACTTTACCCGTATTTCTACGGGCCGAACTATTGTACGGGCACTAGAGATTGGATGCAACCCCTGCTAGTGCGGCGTCGGATCACGAAGACCGGCGCAGTTGCGCAAGACGGCTCGGTCCACCAAAAAGTTTGACGTAAGTGCAAGTCAGGCTTTCGGAATGTTGCTGGACAATTGCCCAAAAGTTCTCGATCATTCGTAACGGATGCACGCCTACCACAAGCCGGCAATTCTTGCGGAGAGGCAATGAAGCGAAAGAGGGAGCACCTTGGGTCGACCTCGGGGCTCCGGGAGTGGACAATATGCCGGTCGCAAGCACGGAAGAACGGTTGCTGGCGCTACTAGCGACGTTGGAAGAATGTCAGGCATTTCTGGTCGGCAGGGCAAACGCGGAGACCGCGCGATTGTTGTCGCTTGCCATCCTTGAGCTTCGGATGGAACTGCACAAGGTTACGGACGCCGAGTTGAAGGCGTTGTGTGACATGGTGGCGTCGGAAGGACAGTTGCAGGAACCCGCCGCCGCCAGGCGGTTTCCTCCCTACCTGAGGCTCGTCAAATAGCGCTCAATAGGCAGGGGCGTGCCCGCGCCGGGCGCGCCATGCCGCGCTTTAGCCAGCGGTGACATCCACCGTCTCGGTGCCGTCGAGCACGCGCCGGGCCTTGTCGCGGTCCAGATCGCCCTCCCAAGCGGCCACCACGACCGTCGCCACGCAGTTGCCGATCAGGTTGCCGACCGCGCGCGCCATGCCGATGAACCAGTCGACCGAAAGCACCAGCACGAGGCCGATCGCGGGAATGCTCGGCACCGCGTTGAGCGTTGCCGCCAGGATGACAATCGCAGAGCCCGGCACGCCATGCGCGCCCTTCGAGGTGATCAGCGACACGCCGAGCACCAGGAGCAGATCGCCGAATGACAGCGGCGTGTTGGTCGCCTGGGCGATGAACACGACGGCCAGCGTGAGGTAGATCGAGAAGGCGTCGAGGTTGAAGGAATAGCCGGTGGGGATCACGAGGCCGACCACCGAATCCTTGATGCCGAGTCGTTCCAGCTTGCGCATGGCCTGCGGCAGCACCGCGTCGGAGGAGGCAGTCGCGAGCACGATCATCAGCTCCTCGCGCAGGTAGGCGAGGAACTTGAGAATGTTGACGCCGGCAAGCGCCATCACCGCACCGAGCACGCCAAGCACGAAGATCGCGACCGAAACGTAGAACAACGCAACCAGCGACACGAGCTGTTTCAGCGAGCCGACGCCATATTTGCCGACGGTGTAGGCGACCGCGCCGAGCACGCCGATCGGCGCAAACCGCACGATCAGGCCCATGGCGCGGAACAGCACGGTCGCGACCGCGTCGATGAAGGAGGAGATCTTCTCGCCCTTCTCGCCGCCGACCAGCGCCAGGCTGACGCCAAAGATAATGGCAAAGAACAGCACCTGCAGCACGTCGTTGCGCGACAGCGCGTCGAAGGACGTTGTCGGGATGATGTTGAGCAGGAAGCTGCCGATGCCTTCGCCCTTGAGCTTCTGGGCATTGCCGGCATAGCTGCCGAGCGCCTTGGCATCCAGCGTGGAGGTGTCGATGTTCATGCCATGGCCGGGCCCGAACAGATAGGCCAGCAGCAGTCCAACCACGAGCGCAACCGTCGTCATCGCTTCGAAATAGACCAGCGCCTTGACGCCGACGCGTCCGACCTTCTTCAGGTCGCCGGCGCCTGCGATGCCGTGCACCACGACGCAGAACACGATCGGCGCCACGATCATCGAGATCAGCTTCAGAAAGGCGTCACTGAAGATCTTCAGCCCGATCGCGAAATCGGGCGCGGCCATGCCGATGATGATGCCGAGCACGAGCGCGGCCAGCACTTGAACGAACAGCGACGTGTAAAGCGGCTTGCGTGTCTCGGCGATGGCGGTTGCGATGGTCGACATGTCTTCCCCTCGATTTCGGCTGGCCCGAACCTCGCTCCAGCCTAGCAACTTGCGTGCCAGAATGTCGCATGATCCGACGTCTTTGACTTGCCCGAAACCGGTCCACCGCATCGCAGCAGACCCACAAGCCATTCCTTCGTTGAACGGCATCAGTTCAGGAACGAAGCGGGAAAATCTGCCCAAAGCGGCAGCCGCGAGGTGCCGCGGCGCTCGGCGCGCCGCGGCATGGCGTCGTCTCAGAGGTTGCTGTCGGTGATCGCCGCGTAGACCATCGTGCGCAGCTCGCGCCGCAGCGGGTAGGCGCTCGACGGCAGCACCTGCGTCATGAAGATGGTGATCAGTTCTTCGGCCGGATCGATGAAGAACGACGTGGTGGCCGCGCCGCCCCAGTTGAATTCGCCGGGGCTGCCGGCAATCAGGGTCTGCGCCGGGTTCATCGTCACCGCGAAGCCGAGGCCGAAGCCGATGCCGTTATAGGCTGCCTCGCTAAACAGCGAGCGCGACATCGCCGGCAGGTCGACGCCGCCGGGCAGATGGTTCGAGGTCATCAGCTTCAGCGTCTTCGGCCCGAGCAGGCGGACGCCGCCAAGCTCGCCGCCGTTGATCAGCGCCCGGCAGAAGGTGAGGTAGTCGGCCGCGGTCGAGCACAATCCGCCGCCGCCCGAGATCAGCGACGGCGGCGACAGGAACGAGCTCGTCGCCGGGTCGTCCTGCAGCGTCAGCGTGCCCTTGCGCTCGGCGGCGAGCGGATTGAAGCCGCCCTGCGGATCGGCGGAGTAGCAGGCGGCCAGACGATGCGCCTTGTCTGACGGCACGAAGAAGTCGGTGTCGTTCATGCCGAGCGGCTTGAAGATGCGCTCTTTCAGGAATTGCTCGAACGGCTGACCCGAGATCTTGCCGACGAGATAGCCGAGCACGTCGGTGGCGACAGAGTAGTTCCAGGCCTCGCCCGGCGAGAACTCCAGCGGGATCTTGGCCAAGTCCTCGATCATGCTGTCGAGCGTGCCGGCCTTGACGACCTCGCCGATGTTCTTTTCGCGGTACGCCGCATCCACATTGGAGCGTTGCTGGAAACCGTAGGTGAGGCCCGAGGTGTGGCGCAACAGGTCGACGATCAGCATCGGCCGCGACGGCGGGCGGGTGAGGAAGGCGGGTGCGGTGCCGGCGGCGAACACGCCGAGGTTCTTCCATTCGGGGATGTATTTGGCGACCGGCTCGTCGATCGCGACGCGGCCTTCCTCGACCAGCATCATGAAGGCGACCGACGTGATCGGCTTGGTCATCGAATAGATGCGGAAGATGGTGTCGTCCTTCACCGGCACCTTGCGCTCGAGATCGGCAAAGCCCTGCACCGTGGAATGGACGAGCTTGCCGCGGCGATGGATCAGGAGCTGTGTCCCGGGAAAGCGGCCGGACTCGATGTAGCGGCTCTTCAGATGCGCTTCGAGGCGGTTGAGCGCTGCGGTCGACATTCCCGCGGATTCAGGGGAGGCAAGGGTAGGGGCTGACATCGGGCTCTTCTCCGGCTGGGCGAGTGCGCCTTGATAGCCGAAAAGTGTGTTCTGCACCAATCGGCTGCCGCTTACCCGCGCAGGATTGCTGGTGTACGCTGACAGCCGCAATCGCGCCCCGAAGGGACCGCCAGGGAAACGTCAGATGACCCAGTTCAACGACACCGAGCTCACCGCCGCCGTCATCCGCAGCTTCGACCAGACGTCCAGTCCGCGGGCCAAGTTCCTGCTGCAGGAACTGGTGAAGTCGCTGCACGACTATGTGCGCAAGACCGATCTCACCTTCGAGGAGTGGGACTACGCGATCGATTTCCTCACTCGCACCGGCCAGAAGTGCACCGATATCCGCCAGGAGTTCATCCTGCTCTCGGACGTGCTCGGCGTGTCGATGCTGGTCGACGCGGTCAACCACCGCGATCGCGATGGCGCCACCGAGACCACGGTGCTCGGCCCGTTCTATGTCGGCGAGCACAAGGTGACGCCGCATGGCACCGACATTTCCGCGAGCCTGCCCGGCGAGCGCATGTTCGTGCAGAGCCGCGTCACCGATCTCAACGGCAAGCCGCTGGCCCATGTGCCGGTCGACGTCTGGCACGCTGATGACGACGGCTTCTATGATTCACAGAAGGCGAGCTACGCCACCGAAGGTCCGTCGTCACGCGCGCGCTTCATCACCGATGCCGACGGTCGGTTCTATTTCCGCACCATCCTGCCGTGCAGCTATCCGATCCCGACCGACGGTCCGGTCGGACAGATGATCACGCAGACCAACCGGCACCCGATGCGGCCGGCGCATGTGCATTTCCTCGTCAATGCGAAGGGCTACGAGCCGCTGATTACCCATGTCTTCATAGACGGCGACAAGTATATCGATTCCGATGTCGTGTTCGGCGTGAAGGACGAACTGATCGCCAAGGTCGAGAAACGCAGCGACCCCGCGATGCCGGACGGCAAGACGGCCGATGGTCCGTGGCATCTGATGACTTACGAATTCCACGTGAAGCCGGGCAGCGGAATGGCACCTGCGCCGCTCGGGACGAAGGTCGCCGAGGATGCCTGATCGACCGGCTCGCGATTGCCTGCTCAATTCTTGCGCGTCGCACAAGAATTGAGCGGATCGCAAATTTTAAAAGCTGAGCGAGTTCGGTCGCGCGCTGCGACATAATTCGCAACTTGTTCGGTTCCATCGCGTTTTTGCGCTGCAACGATTTGGCACGCGGCTTGAATAGTGAGCTGCCGACGCCATCGACGCCGTCCCTTGAGACCAATGATCCGAATTGTGCTGCCGCACCGGGGCCACCCCCGAACGCGCCCTCATGCGCTGACAGCGGCGACACCAGACGGACGGCCATCCTCAGCACAGACGCAGAAGGACCAGACTGCCCATGACCAAGCGCAACGACCGTCGTTCAGGCCGCGGATTGAGCCGTCGCCAGCTCCTCAAGGCGACCAGCGGCACCGCGGCGCTGCTCGCAGCAGTGAAGCTCAACTTCCCCGCCGGGGCGTTCGCGCAAGGAGCAGGTCCGGAAGTGAAAGGCGCCAAGCTCGGCTTCATTGCGCTGACCGATGCGTCGCCGCTGTTCGTCGCCAAGGAGAAGGGCATCTTCGCCAAATACGGCATGCCCGATGTCGAGGTGCAGAAGCAGGCCTCGTGGGGCACGACGCGCGACAATCTCGTGCTCGGCTCCGAAGGCAACGGCATCGACGGCGCGCATATCCTGACCCCGATGCCGTATCTGATCTCGGCCGGCAAGGTGACGCAGAACAACCAGCCGACGCAGATGTACATCCTGGCGCGGCTCAATTTGAACGGCCAGTGCATCTCGGTTGCGAAGGAATATGCCGACCTCAAGGTCGGCATCGACGCCGCTCCCTTCAAGGCTGCGCTCGAGAAGAAGAAGGCGTCCGGCAAGGCAGTGAAGGCCGCGATGACATTCCCGGGCGGCACGCACGATCTCTGGATCCGCTACTGGCTTGCCGCCGGCGGCATCGATCCCGACAAGGACATCGAGACCATCGTGGTGCCGCCGCCGCAGATGGTGGCGAACATGAAGGTCGGCACCATGGATTGCTTCTGCGTCTGCGAGCCGTGGAATCTGCAACTCATTCATCAGGAGATCGGCTACACCGCGCTCACCACCGGTGAGCTCTGGGACAAGCATCCGGAGAAGTCGTTCGGCCTGCGCGCCGCCTGGGTCGACAAGAACCCGAGGGCTGCGAAGGCGCTGCTGATGGCCGTGATGGAGGCCCAGCAGTGGTGCGAGAAGGCGGAGAACCGCGACGAGACCGCGGCCATCTGTGCCAAGCGGCAGTGGATCAATTGTCCGGTGGAGGACATCACCGACCGCATGAAGGGCAAGTTCGATTACGGCACCGGTCGCGTGGTCGAGAACTCGCCGCAGCAGATGCGGTTCTGGAAAGACAACGCGTCCTATCCCTATCAGAGCCACGACCTCTGGTTCCTCACCGAAGACATCCGCTGGGGCAAGTATGAACCCGGCTTCGACACCAAGGCGCTGATCGCTAAGGTCAACCGCGAGGACCTCTGGAAGGAGGCCGCCAAGGAGCTCGGCGTGCCCGCATCCGACATTCCAGCCTCGACCTCGCGTGGCAAGGAGACCTTCTTCGACGGCAAGGTGTTCGATCCCGAAAACCCTGCTGTCTACCTGAAGTCGCTCTCCATCAAGCGCCTCGACGTCTGATCCGATCATCCGGTTGCACATTGCGCGGCCCGTCCTGTCACCACGGAGATTTTTCTTTGATGTCTATGCCTGCCATGAAGACCGATGTGTCAGCGGTGGCGATCCCGTCGGCTGCTATGCCGGCGCCGGTCGTGACGATGACGCCCAAGGCAACGCCACGTGCCGAAGCCTATGCCCGAATGGCAAAAGAGATCGCGGTGCGCGTGGTGCCGCCGGCGATTGTCATCGCGCTCCTGCTCGTGATCTGGGAGTTGATCTGCCGGCGCGCCGGGTCGAGCCTGCCGCCGCCCTCGAAGGTGTTCAAGGACACCCGCGAGCTGATCCTTGATCCATTCTTCGACAATGGCGGCATCGACAAGGGATTGTTCTGGCATCTCTCCGCCAGCCTGCAGCGCGTCGCCTACGGCTATTCGCTTGCCGCGGTCGCGGGCATCGCGCTCGGCACGCTGGTCGGCCAATCGGTCTGGGCGATGCGCGGACTCGATCCCCTGTTCCAGGTCTTGCGCACGATCCCGCCGCTCGCCTGGCTGCCGCTGTCGCTCGCCGCGTTCCGCGACGGCCAGCCCTCGGCGATCTTCGTGATCTTCATCACCTCGGTGTGGCCGATCATCATCAACACCGCGGTCGGCATTCGCAACATCCCGCAGGACTACCGCAACGTCGCCGCCGTGGTGCAGCTCAATCCGCTGGAGTTCTTCACCAAAATCATGATCCCGGCCGCCGCGCCCTACATGTTCACCGGTCTGCGCATCGGCATCGGTCTGTCGTGGCTTGCCATCGTCGCGGCCGAGATGCTGATCGGCGGCGTCGGCATCGGCTTCTTCATCTGGGATGCGTGGAATTCCTCGCACATCAGCGAGATCATCCTGGCGCTGTTCTACGTCGGCATCATCGGCTTCGTGCTCGATCGCCTGATCGCGGGGCTCGGCAAGATCGTGACCCGCGGCACGGCTGCGAACTGAGGGGACTAGTCATGCAGGCCTATCTGAAGCTCGATTACATCGACAAGTCCTTTAGCCGCGGCAACGCGACGACGGAGGTGCTCAAGGACATCAACCTGACGATCGAGAAGGGCGAGTATGTCTCGATCATCGGGCATTCCGGCTGCGGCAAGTCGACCCTGCTCAACATCGTCGCCGGCTTGACCGGCACGACCAAGGGCTGCGTGCTGTTGGAGAACCGCGAGGTCAATTCGCCGGGACCGGACCGCGCCGTGGTGTTCCAGAACCACAGCCTGCTGCCGTGGCTGACGGTCTATGAGAACGTCAGGCTCGGTGTCGATAAGGTGTTTGCTAGAACAAAGAGCAGGGCCGAGCGCGACGCCTGGGTCATGCACAATCTCAACCTGGTGCAGATGGCGCACGCGAGGGACAAGCGGCCAAGCGAAATCTCCGGCGGCATGAAGCAGCGCGTCGGCATCGCGCGTGCGCTCGCCATGGAGCCGAAGGTGCTGCTGCTCGACGAGCCATTCGGCGCGCTCGACGCGCTGACCCGCGCCCATCTGCAGGATTCGGTGATGGCGCTGCACCAGAAGCTCGGCAACACCATCCTGATGATCACCCACGATGTCGACGAGGCCGTGCTGCTCTCGGATCGTATCGTCATGATGACCAACGGCCCCAGTGCAGGGATCGGCGAGGTGCTCGAGGTGCCGTTGGCGCGCCCGCGCAAGCGGCTCGAGCTCGCGGCCAACCCCGGCTATTTGAAGTGCCGGCAGCGTGTGCTCGAATTCCTCTACGAGCGCCATCGCTTCGTCGAGGCGGCATAATCCCTTCACCTCGCCGCAATGGCGCGGCGAGGGAGGCAGCGTGCCTGGAGGCACACATGACACCCGACCAGATCAAGCTCGTGCAGGACTCCTTTGCCAAGGTGGCGCCGATCTCGGAGCAGGCGGCGGTGATCTTCTATGACCGGCTGTTCGAGGTCGCGCCGGCGGTGAAGGCGATGTTTCCCGCTGACATGACCGAGCAGCGCAGGAAGTTGATGGCGACGCTCGCGGTCGTGGTCAACGGGCTGGGCAATCTGCCTTCGGTGCTTCCCGCCGCAAGCGCGCTCGCCAAGCGCCATGTCGGCTATGGCGCGAGGCCCGAACACTATCCGGTGGTCGGCGCCGCGCTGCTGTGGACCCTGGAGAAGGGGCTCGGCGAGGCCTGGACACCCGACGTCGCCGCCGCCTGGACTGCCGCGTACGGCACGCTGTCGGGCTACATGATCTCGGAGGCCTACGGCAGCGCGCAAGCGGCCGAATAGGGGATGCGTATGCGGCAACGTCCCATCGTCAATGGCGGAATGTCCCCGGTGCATTCGACGCCACACGCCTTCTCCTCTATGGTCCACCCCGTTCCGCCAACGGGTCAACCCGACAATGATGTACTTGGAAACACCGCCAAAGCTGATCCCGACCGAGATCTTCACCGCCGTGCCAGCCGAATTCCGCCGCAAGGTGGCAACCGAGTGGGCCGATGCCAATCGGCCGGGCGCGATAACCGACTGTTTCATCGAGGGGCCGTCATTCGATGCGTCGGGCAATCTCTACATCGTCGACATTCCGTTCGGCCGCATCTTCCGCATTGCGCCGGACAAGACTTGGTCGCAGGTCGCGGAATATGATGGCTGGCCAAACGGGCTGAAGATCGACGCCAACGGCCGCATCCTGATCGCCGACTACCGGCACGGCTTGATGGAGCTCGACGCCAAAGCGGGCAAGGTCACGCCGGTGCTGCGGTCGCGCAACTCGGAATCGTTCCGCGGCTGCAACGACCTGCACATCGCCTCGAACGGCGACATCTATTTCACCGATCAAGGCCAGACCGGCCTGCACGATCCGACCGGCCGCGTCTATCGCTTGCGCAGCAACGGCCAGCTCGATTGCCTGATCAATACCGGCATCAGCCCGAACGGCCTCGTGCTCGATCCGCACGAGGCGGTGCTGTTCGTCGCCATGACGCGCGACAACGCGGTGTGGCGCGCACCATTCATGAAGGACGGCAGCGTCTCCAAGGTCGGGCGTTTCTGCTCGCTGTTTGGACCGAGCGGGCCCGACGGCATGACCGTGGACAAAGCCGGACGCCTGTTCGTCGCGCACGCCTCGCTTGGCCACGTCTTCGTGTTCGCGCCCAACGGCGAGTGCATCGCTCGCATCAAGTCCTGCGCCGGGCAGAGCTGCACCAATGTCGCGATCGGCGGCGCCAACCGCGACAGGCTCTACATCACGGAATCGGTGACGGGCTCGGTGCTGGTGGCTGACATCAGCGGGCTCGGCTGATCGTCACACGCCGGCGCTGGAGCGCACAGGCCGCGCAACACGCTCGGCCTTCGCCGGGACGATGGGGAGACATTGTCGCTCGCTTGCACTATCGTCGTGCGCGGGGCCATCAACGAACCACGCATAACGAGGCGATCGTGCAGACAAAAGCATTCGGCAAGGGCGGCCCGCAGGTTTCAGTGATCGGGCAGGGCACCTGGTACCTCGATCACGGCGACCGCAAGGCGGCCGTCGCCGCGCTGAAGCGCGGCATCGACGACGGCATGACGCATATCGACACCGCGGAGATGTATGGCGATGCCGAGCTGGTGATCGCGGACGCCATCGCCGGTCGTCGCGACGAGCTGTTTTTGGTCTCCAAGGTGCTGCCGAGCAACGCCTCGCGGCGCGGCACCATCACCGCCTGCGAGCGCTCGTTGAAGCGGCTGAAGACTGACCGGCTCGACTGCTATCTGCTGCACTGGCGCGGATCCTATCCGCTCGCCGACACCGTTGCTGCCTTCGACGATCTGATGGCGGCCGGCAAAATCCGCTCCTGGGGCGTCAGCAATTTCGACACTGAGGATCTCGATGAGCTGCTCGACGTCGCCAGTGAGGGCAGGATCGCATGCAACCAGGTGCTCTACCATCTGCAGGAGCGCGCGATCGAGCATGCCGTGATCCCGTGGTGCGCGCAGCATGGCGTCGCCGTGGTGGCCTACTCGCCATTCGGCCACGACGATTTCCCCTCGCCGTCGAGCAAGGGCGGCGCCGTGCTGCAATCGATCGCGCAGGCGCACAAGGCAACTCCACGTCAGGTCGCGCTGAGCTTTCTCATCCGCGATCCATCGGTGCTCGCGATTCCGAAGGCGTCGAGCGCGGACCACGCGGCGGAGAATGCCGCGGCGGGAACCCTCACGCTCAGCGGCGCCGAGGTCGCGGCGCTCGACAAGGCGTTTCCTCGCGGGTCGAAGCCGCGTTCACTGCCGATGCTGTAGAGCGCGAGATTGCGTTGAGCAGTCTCCGCAAGTCCGACGTCGTCAAACCTCTCCCATAGGGAGAGGTCGCGCCGAAGGCGCGAGTGAGGGGTTGCGCACTATCGTAGGACCTAACCCCCTCACCCGATTTGCTGCGCAAATCGACCTCTCCCCGCTGGGGAGAGGTGAGCAGAAGCTGCAGTCGCGCTGTTGCAATCGCGTTGCGAGGTCCCGGCGCTCCACACAATTCCTAACAAACTGTTTCAATCGCGCCTGCGCAACGCATGTGGCAGGCCGCCGCGCGCGCTGACGCATATCCGAGTCCCGTTTTCGGCCATTGTCCTTGCGGCGGAATTGGCGTTTTGTGAAGCCTCAGCAGATTCGTTTTATTTTGCCTCCGAGATTGCCGTGACGCCGCCCCCCGCCGCAGCCGCTAGGCTGGACAGCGCCCTTTTGCCGTTGCCTGAAAAGAAGTCCGTCGCACCGAAAGCGCCTGCGCGCACGGATCGGCCGTTCAAGGGCATCGCGCTGATCCTGCTGTCGACGGTGTTTCTGGGAACCTCCGACGTCACCGCGAAGTATCTGTCCTCGACGCTGCCTTCGATCGAGATCGCCTGGATCCGCTTTCTGGTGTTCGCGCTGATCATGACGCCCGCGATGCTGCCGGGCACGCCGCTGTTCGCGATGCAGAGCCGGCGCCCCGGGCTGCACGTGCTGCGCGGCGCGGCACTGCTCGGTTCCTCGCTGATCTTCATCACCGGGCTCGGCTTCCTGCCGATCGCGGAGGCCTCCGCCACCAGCTTCGTCTCGCCGCTGTTCGTCACCGCGCTGTCGATCGCTTTCCTCGGCGAGAAGGTCGGTCTGCGCCGCTGGATCGCGACCGCGGTCGGGCTCGCCGGCGTGTTCGTCATCCTGCGGCCCGGCACTAGCGCGTTCCATCCCGCGGCATTCTTCCCGATCGTCTCCGCGCTGGCCTGGGCGGCCACGCTGATCATGACGCGCATGATGAGCGGCAGCGAACGCTCGGTCACCGTCATGGCCTATTCGGCAATCACGGGCGCTGCCATCGTCTCCGCCTTGGTACCGTTCGTCTGGGTCACGCCGACCTGGCACGACGTCCTGTTCGGCCTCCTGATCGGTATTGCGTCTACCGCGGGACAATGGATCGTGGTGCTGGCGTTTCGCTACGGCGACGCCTCGGTGCTCGCGCCGTTCTCCTATACGCAATTGCTGTGGGTCAGCATCCTCGGCTTCCTGATCTTTGGCGAAGTGCCCGACCGCTGGACCATCCTCGGGGCCGTCTTCATCGTCGCTTCAGGTCTCTACACCGCGCATCGCGAGCGAATCCGCCGCTCGCAATTGCTCGCGGTGGCCGGCGAGCCGGCGCCCAACGCCTGATTGGCGGCCATGGTGTTGCCGGGCGCCAATCCCGGCAACGGCGCTGTGCGCAGTCATCCTCGGTCGCGTTCTCGAGCGAAACGCCTGTCGCGGACTTGATCCGGAACGGCGACTGGCCGACACTGAAGAGAAGTCTCAACGCAAGAATCGGGAGTTTCGGTTCTGATTCAATCAGAATCGATCAGCTCTATAAGTGAGGCGAATCCAGTTGGGAGGAACCATGCGCGCAGCCATCTTCAGGAACGGCGAGATCGTCGTCGACACCTTGCCCGAGCCGAAGCCCGGCACCGGCCAGGTGCTGGTCAAGACGCTCGCCTGCGGCATCTGCGGTTCCGACTTGCATGCACGTAAGCATGCCCACCGCATGGTGGAGCTGACGAAATTCTTTCCCGGCCGCCAGCCGATGGACCTGTCCCGCGACGTCGTGTTCGGCCACGAGTTCTGCTGCGAAATCCTGGATTACGGACCCAACAGCACGCGCAAGCTGAAGCCAGGGACGAGAGTGTGCTCCGTGCCGGCACTGCTCACGCCGGAGGGACCGCGGGGTGTCGGCTATTCCAACGAGAATGTCGGCGGCTATGCCGAGCAGATGCTGCTCAGCGAGGCGCTGCTGCTTGAGGTGCCGAACGGGCTCGCCGCCGAGCACGCCGCGCTCACCGAGCCGCTTGCGGTCGGCGTGCATGCGGTGGCGAAGGCCGAGATTCGCGGCGGCGAGGTGCCGCTGGTGATCGGTTGCGGCCCGGTCGGGCTTGCGGTGATCGCGGCGCTGAAGATCAAGGGTCTCGGTCCGATCGTCGCCGCCGACTACTCGCCGGCGCGGCGCCGGCTTGCGGAAAAGATGGGCGCCGATGTCGTCATCGACCCCGCCAAGACCCAGCCCTATGCGAGCTGGGCCGAGCATGCCCAGATGACGCCGGAGGAGAAAGCCGCGCGGCCGCCCATGCAAGCGATGCTGCCGGCGCTGAAGCCGGCATTGATCTTCGAATGCGTCGGCGTGCCCGGTGTGTTGCAGCAGGTGTTCGAGGGCGCGCCGCGCGATGCCCGCATCGTGGTGGTCGGCGTCTGCATGGAGACCGATCGCTCCGAGCCGATGCTCGGCATCCTGAAGGAGCTCAACGTTCAGTACGTGCTCGGCTACACGCCTGAGGAGTTCGCCTATTCGCTGCGCCTGATCGCCGAAGGCCGGGTCGATGCCGCATCGCTGGTGACCGGCCGCGTCGGCATCGACGGCGTGGCGCAGGCCTTCGCCGATCTCGCCAACCCGGAAGCGCACACCAAGATTCTGGTCGAGCCCTGGCGCTAGGCTTTCGGCCATGCGCGTGCCGGTTTGCATTTCGTGACGCCGAACCTATAGTTCGCTGTCTTCGAAAGTGCTGCGGTTCATGCGGGTTTCAATCATCACGGGCGGCGGCTCCGGCATTGGTGCGGCGATCGCGCGGCGTCTGGCTGGGCCCGATCAATGCCTGATGCTGCACGGGCAGGGTGCCGAGGCGGCGGGGCGCGAACGACTGAATGCGGTCGCGGAGACGTGCCGGCGGGCCGGTGCAAAGGTCGCTATCCGCAGCGGCGATCTCGCCAAGGCGGGTAGCGGCGCCGAGCTCGTCAATGCGGCGCGCGCGGAATTCGGGCCGGTCGATGCGATCGTGCATGCGGCCGGCTTTGCCGACCGGCGCGATTTTGCCAGCTTGCCGCGCGAATCGCTGGAGCGGGCCTTTGCGGTGATGGCTGCGGCCTTCCACGAAATGGCGGCCGCCGCACTGCCGGATCTGGCGCGCAGCGCACAGGGGCGCGTCGTCGCGGTCTCGAGCTTCGGGGCGCATCGCTTCGTGCCCGGCGGCACCTTTCCCGGATCGGCCGCGGCCAAGGCCGCGCTCGAAGTGCTGGTGAAATCGCTAGCGATCGAGCTCGCCGCCTCGGGCGCCACCGCCAACGCCGTGGTGCCTGGCTATACGCAGAAGGATCCCGGCCTGGTCGGCGCGCTGGATCCCACGGCCTGGGAGCGCGTGGCGAAGGCCAATCCGATGCAGCGGCTCGGCCAGCCCGACGAGGTCGCTGCCGTGGTCGCCTTCCTGCTGTCGCCGGAGGCAGGACACGTCACCGGCACGTTGCTGCCGGTCGATGGCGGCCTGACCCTGACGTGATGACATGACGGAGGGCGCCCCAGGACAACAGGTTGATGTCGTCGTGCTCGGCGCCGGCATGGTCGGCGTCTCCGCGGGCCTCGCGGCGCGACAGCGCGGGCTGTCGGTCATCGTCGTCGACCGCCGTGAGCCCGGCAGCGAAACCTCCTACGGCAACGCTGGCATTCTCTCATCCGGCTCGATCTTCCCGCTCAACACGCCCGCGCTCTGGAAGAACCTGCCGAAGTACCTGAGCAACCAACATCCGGCGCTGCGCTGGAATCTTCCCTGGGCCGTCGCCAATGCCGGCTGGGTGATGCGTTTCCTCGCCAGCGCTGCACAGTCGCAGACCAAGCCGCGCGCGGTCGCGCTGCACGGGCTGATCTCGACGTCGCTCAAGCTGCATCGCGACTGGATCGTGCAGGCGGGCGCGGGGCATCGCATTCGCGAGACCGGCTGGCTGAAGGCGTGGCGTGGCGACGGAGTCGCCAACGCCAAAGCGGAGCAGGCGGCACTCGCCGAATACGGCATCAAGAGCGAGGTGCTTGACCGACAGGCGATCTCCGCGCTCGAACCCAACATCATCCCCGCCTACCGTGTTGGCCTGCTGCACACGCAAACGGCATCGGTCGATTCGCCCGGTGCGGTGGTCAGGGACTACGCGAGCATGCTGGCCGGTGGCGGCGGCGCGATCCGGCAATCCGAGATCAGGCAGATCGAGCCGCAGGGCGACGGCTGGCGCGTGCAGCTCGCCGACGGCGAGATCGCGGCGCGCCATGTCGTGGTCGCGCTCGGGCCGTGGTCGGCGGAGCTGCTACGGCCGCTCGGCTATCGCGTGCCGCTGGCGTTCGAGCGCGGCTACCACCAGCATTTCGTGCCGAACCCGGCACGCAAATTGCTGCGCCCGATCCATGATGCGGACGGCGGCTTCGTGATGACGCCGATGGAGCAGGGCATTCGCGTCACCTGCGGCGTCGAGCTGACGGCGCGCGACGCGCCATCGAACTTCTCCCAGCTCGACACGGTGGTGCCGCTGGCGCGCAGCGTGATCGAGTTCGGCGACGCCGTCGGCGAGCGCTGGCGCGGCGCGCGGCCGACGCTGCCCGACAGCCTGCCGATGATCGGGCCGGCGCCGCGGCATCGCGGGCTCTGGCTCGCCTTCGGCAACCAGCACATCGGCTTCACCACGGGTCCCGGCAGCGGCGCGGCGATCGCGGCGGTGATCGCAGGCGGCGCGCCGCCGTTCGATACACAGGCCTTCGCGCCGAGCCGCTATATCGCGTGACACCCGCCGGTTCGCCTGCAATGCTGGAGCATCGGATGATCGACGGGCGCGGGACTCCCGGCAATCGAGGGGCAGGATGAACTACGTTTGGGATTTCGGCGTCCTTGCCAAGTACAGCCATCTGTTCTGGCTCGGGCTTGGCTGGACCATGGCCTACACGATCGGCACCATCATCCTGGGTACGCTGATCGGGCTGATCGTCGGCATGCTGCGCCTGCGGCGGATTCCGGTGATCGACTGGTTCCTGATCGCCTATGTCGAAACGTTCCGCTGCACGCCGCTGCTGGTGCAGATCATCTGGTTCTACTACGCCTTTCCGGTCGTGATCGGCGTCAACATCCCGGCGCATGTCGCGGCGATGAGCGTGCTCTCGCTCTATGGCGGCGCGTTCTACGCCGAGATCGTGCGCGGCAGCATCGAAAGCGTTCCAGTCGGGCAGTGGGATGCCGCCAAGGCGCTCGGCTTCCGCGGCTGGCCGCTGATGCGGCTCGTCATCCTGCCGCAGGCGCTGAAGCCGATGATGGCGCCCTATGTCAACCAGTCGGTGACGCAACTGAAGAACACGTCGCTGGTCTCGATCATCGCGGTGCCAGATCTCGTCTACAACGCGACCCTGATCAATGCCGACACCTATCGGCCGCTCGAGGTCTACACGATCGTGGCGCTGATCTATTTCGCGATCCTGTTTCCCTCGACGCTGGTCGCGCGGCATCTGGAGCGCGGGCTGACCTACGACAAGGTGTAGATGGTTCCGCAGTGCTACCGCATCGGCGGTACACCTCTCCCGCTTGCGGGGGAGGTCGGCTCGCATCGAAGATGCGATCCGGGTGGGGGTTTTCTCCCTACGAAGAGCGTCGCGCGCGGCGACACCCCCACCCCGACCCTCCCCCGCAAGCGGGAGAGGGTGTTCAGCGCCGACGTGGACTCACCTCAAATATTCAACTCCACCGGCACATCTTCCGGCTTGACGCCGGCGAGGCCGAGGCCCTTGACGAACCATTCGCGCATCTGGCCGATGCCGCGGTTGTAATCGATCCACACCGACAGGAAATCGCGCCAGCGCTTGTCGGCCTCGCGGCGCACCGCGGTCCCGCTCGCAATGGTCACCGAGGGCGATTGCAGGATCTTGTAGGTGCCGAGGTTCGGGTTCTTGGCGATCGCGGTCAGGCCGAGCACGAGCGCGTTGACGACGCAATCGACACGGCCGGACGACATCTCCAGCATCACCTCGTCGCGCGACTTCAGCGACTTGATGGTGGCATTGGGGGCAAAGCGCCGGGCCACCGCCTCGTTGGCCGAGCCGACGTCGACGGCAATCTTGACTTCGGGCTTGTTGATGTCGGCCCATGTCTTGGCCTCCATGCCCTTCTTCAGCATCGCGCCGAATGGATGCGGAAACACCAGATGGGTGAAATCGACCACCAGCGCGCGCTGCGGGGTTGGATTGAGCGCGAAGCCGAGATCGATCTTGTTGGCCTGCAGATCGAGGATCGAGTTGCCGTAGGTCGATTCGACATATTCCAGCTTGACGTCGAGCAGCTTGGCCAGATCGTTCGCCATCTCGATCGAGAAGCCCGACCAGGTGCCGGTGGCGAGATCCTTGTTGAAGTAGGGCAATTCGCCCGGCAGCACGGCAATGCGCAGCACCTTGTTGGCCCTGATCCGGTCGAGCGTGTTGTCGGCTTGCGCCTCAGCCGAAGCCGGGGTTGCCATCGCGGCCGCGAGCGCGGCGCCGCTGCCGATCCCGAGCGCATAGCGCAGCGCGTCGCGGCGGTCTTCGGAAATCTTCATGTCGTCGGATTGAGTCACGTGGGCCTCCCTGCACCAAATCGGGGGGAGCCTAGCGTCGGCCTGTGGTTGCAGCAATAGCGCCGCCCTGCGCCATTAGTAGGCGAGATGGCGGCGTCATTGCCTATGTCTTGGTCTCTTACCTCGCCCGCGAGCGGGAGAGGGGCGCAAGTCGCGCGCGTTGAGATCAGTACCTCGCCGGAACGTACATCTCCGGCGGGATCGGGCCGCGGTGATAGTCCGGGTTGCGCACCCGCGGCGGCAGCACGACCGGATCGTGCGGAACCTGCCGATAGGGAATCTGGCTCAACAGATGCGCAATGCAGTTGAGCCGGGCGCGCTTCTTGTCGACGGCGTCGACGATCCACCATGGCGAATCCGGCAGATGCGTGTGCTCCAGCATCGTCTCCTTGGCCTTGGTGTACTGCTCCCAGCGGCTGCGCGCCTCGACGTCCATCGGGCTCAGCTTCCACTGCTTGAGCGGGTCCTGGATCCGCATCGTGAAGCGAAACTGCTGCTCCTCGTCGGTGATCGAGAACCAGTATTTCAACAGGATGATGCCGGAGCGAATCAGCATGCGCTCGAATTCCGGCACCGACTTGAAAAACTCCTGATACTGCTCCTCGGTGCAGAACCCCATCACGCGCTCGACGCCGGCGCGGTTGTACCAGCTCCGGTCGAACAGCACGATCTCGCCGCCGGCCGGCAGATGCGCGACATAGCGCTGGAAGTACCATTGCGTGCGCTCGCGCTCGCTCGGCGCCGGCAGCGCCGCGATCCGGCAGACGCGCGGATTGAGCCGCTGGGTGATGCGCTTGATGACGCCGCCCTTGCCGGCGGAATCGCGGCCCTCGAACAGGATGACGACCTTCTTCTTCTCGTGCTGGACCCAGTCCTGCAGCTTCACGAGCTCGCCCTGCAGCCGCAGCAATTCGCGGAAATAGAGTTTGCGGTCGAACGCCGGTTCGCCGGACCTTGCCTGGTGGTCGAGGTCGTCGAGCCTGGCATCGTCGAGCTCGAGCTCGAGTTCCTCGTCGAGAGTGTCGGCCATCTCCCGGTGGATGCGCGCGCGCAAAACTTCGTTATTCAAGGCTTCGTCGTTCAAGGTTTCGTGCTGCTGAGCTTCGTCGGTGAGGGCGGAGGCAGTCATGACATCCGTCTTTCCATGTCAGGTGGATCGCGCGGGAGCATTGACGGGACGTGTTACTCTCGTGTGACATCGCGATGACGGCCCCTCACATCGCGGCCATGGCTGTGCTAGGAAGCCGCAACAAGACCAAAAGGGAGATTCCGATGATTTCGCTCACGCCAACAGATGTCCTGCCGGAGGACGCCACCCGCGGCACGCTGGTCGGGCGGGTCTGGCTGCCGCAGGCCGGCGGCCCGGCCGTGGTGGCGGTCCGCGAAGACGGCGTGTTCGACGTCACCGCGCGCTTTCCGACGGTCAGCGCGCTGTGCGAGGAACAGGATCCCGCCGCCGCCTTGCGCGCCACCAGGGGCGAACGGATCGGCGACCTTGCGGCGATCCTCGCCAACACGCCGCCCGACGGCCGCGACCGGCAAAAGCCGTGGCTGCTGGCGCCGGTCGACCTGCAGGTGCTGAAGGCGGCCGGCGTTACCTTCGCGATCTCGATGCTGGAGCGTGTGATCGAGGAGCGGGCGCGCGGCAATCCGTCGTCGGCAGAGGCGATCCGCAAGGAGGTGGTGCGCCTCGTCGGCGACGATCTCTCCAAGCTGAAGCCGGGCTCGGCGGAGGCGATGAAGCTCAAGCAGGTGCTGATCGAGCAGAACGTCTGGAGCCAGTATCTCGAAGTCGGCATCGGTCCCGACGCCGAGGTGTTCACCAAGGCGCCGACGCTGTCGTCGGTCGGCACCGGCATGGATGCCGGGCTGCATCCGAAGTCGACCTGGAACAATCCGGAGCCGGAGGTCGTGCTTGTCGTCTCCAGCACCGGCCGGATCGTCGGCGCGGCGCTCGGCAACGACGTCAATCTGCGCGACTTCGAGGGCCGCTCGGCGCTGCTGTTGTCGAAGGCCAAGGACAACAACGCGTCCTGCGCGATCGGCCCGTTGCTGCGGCTGTTCGACCAGACCTTCACGCTCGACGACGTGCGCAGGATGGACGTCGGCCTGACCGTGACAGGGACCGACGGCTTCGTGCTCGAGGGCCATTCCTCGATCAGCAAGATCAGCCGCGATCCGACCGATCTCGTCGCGCAGACCATCGGTGCCGTGCATCAATATCCCGACGGCTTTGCGCTGTTCCTCGGCACGATGTTCGCGCCCGTCAAGGACCGCGACGCACCGGGCCAAGGCTTCACCCACAAGCGCGACGACATCGTGACCATCGCCGCGCCGCAGCTCGGCAAGCTCGTCAACCGCATGCGCGGCAGCGATGAATGCGAGCACTGGACGTTCGGCGTCGGCACGCTGATGAAAAACCTGGCGCAGCGCAAGGTGATCTGAGCGCACAATCCGTAGGGTGGGCAAAGCGAAGCGCGCCCACCTTTCAAGTGCTAAGCTCGCGATGGTGGGCACGCTTGCGCTTTGCTCGCCCTACAATCGCTTTCCGATCACTTGCGATACTGCGCGTCGCTGACCTTTTCCAGCCAATCGACATTCTTGCTGTCGAGCGTCTCCTGGATCGCGATGTGCGTCATCGCGGTGGTCGGCGTCGCGCCGTGCCAGTGTTTCACGCCGGGCGGAAACCAGACGACGTCGCCGGGCCGGATCTCCTCGACCGGCCCGCCTTCACGCTGCACCCAGCCGCAGCCGGCGGTGACGATCAGGGTCTGGCCGAGCGGATGGGTGTGCCAGGCGGTGCGCGCGCTGGGTTCGAACGTCACACTGGCGCCGCCGACGCGCGCCGGCTCCGGGGCCTGGAACAGCGGGTCGACCCGGACGGTGCCGCTGAAATAATCATCCGGTCCCTTGCGGGACGGCTGCGATCCAATTCGGGTGATCTGCATGCTGTTGCTCCTGTGGTCCGTTGTCTGGATTGACACTGCGCCGTCGGCCGGCCGCAGCGACCTCAACGCGGCAAGCGCCCCGCCGGTGCCTACGAGCAGGCCGCGTCTCGACCGAGAGGTCATCGCGGCCGCTGCGCAATGACATCCTTGACGACCGGCAGCGCCGAGAACGCATTCGGCCACCCGGCGTAGAAAGCGAGCTGGGCGAGCATCTCGCCGGCCTCGGCCTTGGTCAGGCCGTTATCCATGGCGCGGTTGAGATGGTAGGTGATCTGCGCCACCTGTCCGGTCGCGACCAGCGCGCTGACCGTGACGAGGCTGCGGTCACGCGGCGCGAGCCCAGGCCGCAGCCAGAGATCGCGGAACAGGACGTCGGCGGTGTATTGCACGAGGCCCGGCGCCACGTCGCCGGATTGCTGCGCAACGCGTGTCGCGCGCTGCGCCTCGGCCGCCTCGTCAAATGGAAGCTGCGGGCCCGAGGTCGGCGGAAGCTGATCGGCTCCGATCTTGCGCGCCGCAAACACGTCCTTGGCGATGGCAACCGCCGACATCGCGTTGGCCCATCCCGTGTAGAAGGCAAGATGGGTGATGGTCTCGGAGATCTCGGCCGGCGTCAGGCCACTGTCGAGCGCGCGATCGAGGTAGAAGGCGAGCTCGATCGTCTGGTTGCGCGCAATCAGCGCCGCGAGCGTGACCAGGCTGCGGTTGCGCGGTGACAGGCCGGGACGCTTCCAGAGATCACCGAGCAGGATTTTCTGGCGGTATGTCTCCAGCACGGGCGCGACGGCCCTGATGTCGTCGATATTGGGCATGGCTCTTGATCCTTGTGGTGGCTGTTGCCCCAACGCTGGGGGCGAGGCGATCAGGCAAGTGGCAACAATTGCGGCGGCTATCCGGTTCACGGTCATCTCCGGTCAAGTTCGCGCGTTCGATGCAAGCCCCGCTCAGCACGATCAGCGCGCTGGCAGGGAACACGGCGTTCAGCCCGGCGGCTCCGGCGATCAGCCCGAGCAGCGGCGCGGTGACGCCGAGCGCAAGGTCCAGGCATGCGGTGTCGGCGCCGGTGCGGTGCCTCGCCTATCTGACGTCGTATCGGACATGGCGGGTGTGGCTGAAATCTCTGTTGCGCTGAAGCTAGCGCTTCCGCCCCTTGCGGATTAGATGATGAAAACTGCATGCATTCATGAGGCTTGCTAATCAATGGATCGGGACAATGCGAGCGATCTGCTCGTCTTCCTTGCTGTGGCGCGGGAGCGGAGCTTTACGCGCGCCGCGGCGAAGCTCGGCCTGTCGCAGTCGGCGCTGAGCCAGATCGTGCGGGCGCTGGAGGAGCGGCTCGGGGTCAGGCTGTTGAGCCGCACCACCCGCAGCGTCGCGCCGACGCTGGCCGGCGAGCGGCTGTTGCGCACCATCGGGCCGAAGTTCGACGAGATGGATGGCGAACTCGCCGCGCTCAGCGCGCTGCTCGAGAAGCCGGCCGGCACCATCCGCGTAACCTCGACCGAGTATGCGGCCGAGGCCATCCTGATGCCGGCGCTGCGCGCGATCCTGCCGAAATATCCTGACATCAACGTGGAGGTCGTGATCGATTACGGGCTGAGCAACATCGTCGCCGAGCAATATGACGCCGGGATCCGCCCGGGCGAGCTGGTCGCGAAGGACATGATCGCGGTCCGGGTCAGTCCGGACCTGCGTATGGCGGTGGTCGGCTCGCCCGACTACTTCGCGGCGCGCAAGAAGCCGCGCACGCCGCAGCAACTGACCGAGCACAATTGCCTCAACCTGCGCCTGCCGACCCATGGCGGGCGGCTTTATGCGTGGGAGTTCGAGAAGAACGGACGTGAGCTCAATGTACGCGTCGAGGGCCAGCTCGTGTTCAACGGCTCCGGCACGCTGCTGAGCGCCGCGCTGAACGGGCTTGGCCTTGCCTATCTGACCGAAGGGCAGGCGAAGCCGCATCTTGCGGCCGGCCGGCTGGTGCGCGTGCTGGCCGACTGGTGCCCGCCTTTCTCCGGCTATCACCTCTATTATCCAAGCCGCCGGCAGGCCTCACCCGCGTTCTCGCTGCTGGTCGAGGCGCTGCGATACCGCGGGAAGGTGTGAGACAAGCGAGCGCGAGCCTCACAAGCCCATCATCCGGAAGATCATGCCGCCGATATTGGGCCCGTGACGGTGGCGGCGATGATGGCTGCGCCGTGGCTCCTCGGTATCAGCGGCCATCGCCGTTGCGCCGCCATTGTGCTCGGGGCCAACAGCGTCGAACGCGGCCTTCTGCTCGTCGCTGAGCGAGTTGTAGAAGCTGTCGAGCGCCGGACGTACCGTCCCGATCGCCTGAAGCATCGTATCGAGCCTTGCGTCCACGGCCGCAAGCCGCGCCGGCGGCGTGCGCGCGTCGGTGGGCGGGCAGGACGATTTCAGCATATCCTCGGCCTTCGTCGTGGCATCGCGCAGCGCGTCGAGGCTGGCGCGCTGGGCGTCGGTCGGCTTCACATTGCGTTCGATGAGATCACCAGGCCATTCGATGGCGGCGGGCTGCGCTGGGTTGCAGGTCGCGGTATCAGCGGTGCTTTCGCGCGGTGCTCGTCCGCGGCGGGCGCGCTGTTGGTCGGCCACCAGCGCGGTCACCTTGGCCTTCTGGTCGTCGCTCAACAGCCCATAGAACTTGTCGAGCGGCGGCCGCAGCGTCTCCACCGCGCTGCGCATGGCCTCGAGGCGCTGTTGCATCGCAGCCAGCCGGCTCGGCGCGGTCAGCGGCACGTCCTTCGGGCACGAATTGAGGATGATCTCGGAGGCCTGCTGCGAGGCGGCAGCGAGGTCGTCCAGCGCAGCGCTCTGCTCGGCGTTGGGATCGATCGCGCTGCGGAACTGGTCGATCGGGAATCCTGCGATGTTGCGACTGTCGCTGCCGCACATGTCGGCAAGAGTAGCCGCACTGGAACGGTTGGACGTGGTCGGCTGCCGTGAACCGCCGCGGCCCGGCAGGTAGTCGGCATAGCCGCTCAAGGCATCGTAATCATAGGGACCGAACAGGCCGGCATAGATATCGCCGTAACCGTAGTCCCAGAAATACGGGTCATAGCCCCAGCCCCACCAGGTGTAGTCATAGAGATCGTAATAGGCGTAGGGCCAGAACACCGGGCCGACCCAGCCGTAGCCGCCATGTGGATGGCGCCACCACCAGTCTCCGCCGCGATATCCAAACGCGGCCCCCGCAGCGGCCGTGGTAATCGCGGCACGCGCCATCGGGTTGCGCAAGCCGCCGGGCGTGTGCATGGCGGCCGTGATCCGACGCGACGACAGTGTGCGGCCGACAGCGCTGGCGTTGCGCCGCATCACGGCGGCCGATGGTGCGTGGCTGCTCGCGGCTACGCCGTGTGAGACGGCAGGATTGTGGGTGATGGCGGGATTGCGAGTGGCGTGAAATTGCCGCGCGCCGCCGCCGCGGCCGGCCGCTGGAGCGGCACGAGGCGCGGCACGAATGGTATGAAAGCCGCCGCCGCGAACGCCTCCGCCATGGAAACCGCCGGCGCCGGGCCCGCCGGCGTGGAAGCCACCACCGCCGCGGAAGCCGCCGCCTCCGCCAGCGTGGAAACCTCCACCGCCACCGTGAAAGCCACCGCCGCCCCCGCCGTGAGATCCGCCACCCCCGCCACCACCATGACCTCCGCCACCTCCGCCACCTCCGCCGCCACGGGCTGCCTGCGCAGGATCCGCAAGCAGCGCCGTCGACGCTGCGGCTGCGAGAATTGCGACCAGCGCCAACCACAAATATTTGCGAGCAGGTCCAGTCATGGTGAGTCTCACCTCCGGTCAAGGCACTCAATAAGGCGGAACATCAACACGCTACGGTGCCGCCCGGTTCCCGCTGCCGGCAACTCCGTGCGAGCGCGGCCCTCCGAAATTCGGTTCTGTGCTGACGGCCGCGAGGCCTTGCGAACAAGCAAGAGCAGTTTCGGGAATATCTGGACGGGTTACCTCATAAAGAGGTCATGAAATCGAACAAAGCGTTTCCCTTCACGCTGCAAACCGCGCACGCTGTGATGAACGACGCAGAGACCTTGATCGGAGGAGCCCATGCCAAGGCAGTTCGGCCTGAAACAGGTCACGGCAGCGGAACGATCGGCCTCGGCGTTGTCGGCTCATGGTTCGCTCGAGGTGCCTCAGCCCGTGGCGCGACAGAAGCCGTCGTCACGCACGCAAACGTCTCCGCAGCCCGAGCCTCTCTATGCGCCCGCAAGTTGGCGGGGCAAGGCTGATCGGCGCTGCATTTCCGCCGACTGAGTCCGTGCCTCGCTGCGCGGCGAAACGAGATACAAAGCTCGGACAAATCGTGTCGCGAGAACGCGGTGCCACATCCTCATCACAACCGTCATCGCCCGCGAAGGCGGGCGATCCAGTATTCCAGAGGCAGCGTGACTGACCCGCAAGGCCGCAGCGTACTGGATACCCCGCATGCGCGGCCGAGTGTGATGCCAGTCCCTCTCGCGGCGAGCAGCCGCGTTCATACCGGCAGCGCGGTCGAATACTTCACCTGGCTCAAGGCAAAACTCGACTCGATCGAGGCGATGCCGTCGAGCCGGGTCAGCTTGTTCTTGAGGAATGCCTCATAGGAGGAGAGATCGGCGGCGACCACGCGCAGCAGATAGTCGCGGTTGCCGGTCATCAGATAGCACTCGAGCACCTCGTCCCATTTGGAGATCGCGCGCGCGAAGCGGTTGAGGTCTTCCTCCTTCTGCCGGGCGAGCTTGATCGAGATGAAGACAGAGACATGCAGCCCGATCGATTTCTGGTCGACGGTTGCGATGTAGCGAGAGATCACGCCGCGCTCCTCGAGCAGCTTGACCCGGCGATGGCAGGGCGACACCGACAGCCCGACCTTGTCGGCGAGCTCCTGCATGGTCATGCGGCTGTCGGTTTGCAGCAGACTCAGGATCTTGCGGTCGATGGCATCGAGGGCAGGCATTAGGACAAACTCGCAGGTTGAGGCCAGATCGTGGGAATTTATCCCAATTATTCCTGTGCTGTCGCGTGGAATTGAGATTTTTGGGCCACCGGCCGGCAGTAACATCGGCGATATCGCCTGGGAGCTTTGCCATGGGAATAGCGCCTGAACGCCTCGACATGCTGTCCGCTTTGGCCCGCAAGGTGCTGTGGCTGTCGTCGTGGACCATCCACCACGCCAACCATGTCAGGCCGAACACCGATGGCTTGAAGGTCGGCGGCCATCAGGCATCGTCGGCCTCGCTCGCCAACATCATGTCGGCGCTTTACTTCTCGGTGCTGCGCCCGCAGGACCGCGTGGCGGTGAAGCCGCATGCGAGCCCGGTGTTCCATGCGATCCAGTATCTGTTCGGGCATCAGACCCGCGACAAGCTGGAGAATTTCCGCGGCTACAAGGGTGCGCAATCCTATCCGTCGCGCACCAAGGATGCCGACGACGTCGACTTCTCCACCGGCTCTGTGGGCCTCGGCGTCGCGCAAACTCTGTTCGCCTCGCTGGTGCAGGATTATGTCAAGGCGCATGGCTGGATGGAGGATCGCCCCGAGGGCCGCATGATCGCGCTGGTCGGCGACGCCGAGATGGACGAAGGCAACATCTTCGAGGCGCTGCTCGAGGGCTGGAAGCACGGCCTGCGCAACACCTGGTGGGTGGTCGACTACAACAGGCAGTCGCTCGACGCCGTGGTGCGCGAAGGGCTATGGGCCAAGTTCGAGACCATGTTCCGCAACTTCGGCTGGGACGTGGTGATCGTGAAGTACGGCAAGCTGATGCTGGAAGCGTTTGCCGAGCCGGGCGGCGAGGCTTTGCGGCGCTGGATCGACAATTGTCCGAACCAGATGTACGCGGCGCTGTGCTTCCAGGGCGGCGCCGCCTTCCGCAAGCACTTGCATGACGATATCGGCGACCAGGGGCAGGTCACGGCGCTGATCGACCGTCGCAGCGACGATGAGTTGCTGGCACTGATGTCGAACCTCGGCGGCCACGACATGGCGAGCATGATCGAAGCGTTCGAAGCCGTCGATCACGATCGTCCGGTCTGCTTCATCGCCTACACCATCAAGGGCGTTGGCCTGCCGATGCAGGGCCACAAGGACAACCACGCCGGCCTGATGACGGTGGCACAGATGGAGAAGTGGCGCACCGCGCAGAACATCCGTGCCGGCCATGAATGGGACAAGTTCGAAGGCCTGTCGCAGGATCCCGCCAAGCTCGAAGCCTTCCTGGCGGAGGCGCCGTTCAACCGCGAGGGACGTCGTCGCCTGTCGGCGCCTGAGATCGCAGTGCCCGAGCAGCTCGCCTTCAAGGCCTCGGCGCAGATGTCGACGCAGCAGGGCTTCGGCCTCGTGCTGCATGAGCTCGCGCGCGGCGACAGCGCGCTGGCCTCGCGCATTGTCACGGCATCGCCCGACGTCACGGTGTCGACCAATCTCGGCGCCTGGGTCAACCGCCGCGGCCTGTTCGCGAAGCTGGAGAACCACGACCTGTTCCGGCAGGAGAAGATCCCGTCCGCCTACACCTGGGAATACTCGCCGAAGGGACAGCACATCGAGCTCGGCATCGCGGAGATGAACCTGTTCATTATGCTCTCCGCGCTCGGGCTGTCGCACCAGATCAATGGCGTGCGGCTGCTGCCGGTCGGCACGCTCTACGATCCCTTTATCGAGCGCGGCCTCGATGCCCTGAACTATGCCTGCTACCAGGATGCCCGCTTCATGGTGGCGGCGACGCCGTCGGGCGTATCGCTGGCGCCGGAGGGCGGCGCGCACCAGTCGATCAAGACGCCGTTGATCGGGATCGGGCAGGACGGGCTCGCCTCGTTCGACCCGGCCTTCGTCGATGAACTTGCCGTGATCATGGCTTTCGGTTTCCAGCACATGCAGCGCGAGGGCGCCGACGGCGGATCGGTTTACTTGCGGCTCTCGACGCGCACGATCGAGCAGCCGCAGCGGATCATGACGCCGGACCTGCGCCGCGACATCACCGACGGCGCCTACTGGCTGCGCAAGCCGGGCCCGAATTGCGATCTGGTGGTGGTTTATACCGGGACTGTCGCGCCCGAGGCGATCGAGGCGGTGGGCCTGATCGGCGAAAGCCATCGCGATGTCGGTTTGCTGGCGGTCACCTCCGCCGACCGGCTCTATGCCGGTTGGTCCGCAGCGCGGAATTTGCGCCGTGACCGGCGCGGCGTGCAGCATTTGAGTCATATCGAGCGGTTGCTGGCGCCGCTCGGCCGCGACTGCGGCATCGTGACCGTGATCGACGGCCATCCGGCTGCGCTCGGCTGGCTCGGCAGCGTGCGCGGGCACAGGGTCGAGGCGCTCGGCGTCGAGCATTTCGGCCAGACCGGCACGATCGGCGACCTCTATCGACACTACGGCATCGACGCCAACGCGATCATCGACGCGGCCGAAAGCCTCTCTGTCGGCGCCCCGGTGCGTCATCGCAAGATGGCGGTGTAGTCGTTACTGGCTCCACATCGTCGTCCCGGCGAAGGCCGGGACCCATTACCACGAACGGAAGTTGTGAACGCGACTTGTTGCCCCAGCCTTCCACCAAATGGGCATTGGTGGTTATGGGCCCCGGCCTTCGCCGGGGCGACGGTTGAAGCCTTGCCACCGGCGCGTCCCGGATCTTATATCCGCGGTGCGCGCACGAGCCGCGTCCCGCATATGGCGGGTTCAATTCGCCCGGCTTTCGTGCAAGGATGCCTGCCGAACGCTTCCGTTCCCTTTCCATACGCCCCGTACAAGAGGTTTCCGATGGTCAATCGCATGCAATTCTACATCGATGGCGCCTGGGTCGATCCGGTTGTCAAGAAGTCCACCCCGGTCGTCAATCCGGCGACCGAAGAGGCGATGTATGAGGTTGCGCTCGGCTCGAAGGCCGATCTGGACAAAGCGGTCGCCGCCGCCAAGCGCGCGTTCGAAACCTATTCCAAGACCAGCCGCGAGGAACGCATCGCGCTGCTCACCAAGATCGTCGAGGTCTACAAGGGCCGCATGAAGGAGATCGGTGCCGCCGTCTCCGACGAGATGGGCGCGCCGCTGCCGATGGCGGAAAAGCTGCAGGCCGGTGCCGGCCTCGGCCACCTCATGAACACTCTCGAAGTGCTCAAGAAGTACGATTTCGAGGAGACCATGGGCACCGCCGTGATCGTGCGCGAGCCGGTCGGCGTCGTCGGCATGATCACGCCCTGGAACTGGCCGCTCAACCAGATCGCCTGCAAGGTCGCGCCCGCGCTCGCCGCCGGCTGCACCATGATCCTGAAGCCCTCCGAGTTCACTCCGACCTCGGCGCTGATCTTCGCCGAGATCCTCCATGAAGCCGGCGTGCCGAAGGGCGTGTTCAACCTCGTCAACGGCCTCGGCCCGGAGGTTGGCGCCGCGATGAGCGAGCATCCGGACATCGACATGATCTCGTTCACCGGCTCGACCCGCGCCGGTGTCGACGTCGCCAAGCGCGCTGCGCCGACCGTGAAGCGCGTCAGCCAGGAGCTCGGCGGCAAGTCGCCGAACGTCATCCTCGAAGGCGCCGACCTGACCAAGGCGGTGACCGGCGGCGTGATGCACATGTTCAACAACTCGGGCCAGTCCTGCAACGCGCCGTCGCGCATGATCGTGCCGCTCTCCAAGATGAAGGAAGTGGCCGCGATCGCGAAGGGCGTTGCCGACAAGACCAAGGCCGGCGATCCGCGCGCGGCTGACACCACGATCGGTCCGGTTGTCAACCGCGGTCAGTGGGACAAGATCCAGGCGCTGATCCAGAAGGGCATCGACGAGGGCGCAACGCTCGTCGCAGGTGGTCCGGGCCTGCCCGAGGGCGTCAACAAGGGCTTCTACGTTCGCCCGACCATCTTCGCCGACGTCACCAATGAGATGACGATCGCCCGCGAAGAGATCTTCGGGCCGGTGCTGACCATCATCGGCGCCAAGGACGAAGCCGACGCTGTCAGGATCGCCAACGACACACCGTATGGTCTCGCCGGTTACGTCTCGGCCGATACCGTGGAGAGCGCGCGCCGCGTCGGGCGTCAGATTCGCGCCGGCAACGTCAACCTGCAGGGCGTGCCGAACGAACGCACCGCGCCGTTCGGCGGCTACAAGCAGTCCGGCAACGGCCGCGAGTGGGGCCGCTACGGTCTGGAAGAGTATCTCGAGGCCAAGGCCGTCGCGGGCTACAACGCGGCGTAAGCTAATTCACGAGAGACGCGATTTTGGCGCCGGGGCGGACCACCGCCCCGGCGTCAGGCATTTTGAAGGTAGAAGCTTTCATCGTCGTCCCGGCGCAGAAAGCTAACCGCCGAGTGCGCCTTGGGTATTCACATAGAGTGCATAGATCGACTGGCTCGCCGCCATGAACAGGCGGTTGCGCTTCAATCCGCCGAAGCAGAGATTGGCGCAGCGCTCCGGCAGCGCGATACGGCCGATCATGACGCCGTCGGGTGCGAACACGACGACGCCGTCGAGCTCGGGATCGCCCATGCCCCAGCCGCACCAGAGATTGCCGTCGATGTCGCAGCGCATGCCGTCGGGTGTACCCGGGCCGGCATCGATGAACACGCGCTTGTTGGAAATCGTCGCGCCATCCGGCGACACGTCATAGGCGAGGATCTTGCGGTTCGGCACACCGCGGGATTCCACGACGTAGAGGATCTTCTCATCCGGCGAGAAGCACAGCCCGTTCGGTCCCAACACGCCTTCGGCGACGATGGTGGCCTTGCCGGTCTCGGGATTGAGCCGGTAGACATTGGGGTCGATCTCGGGCTCGGCCTTGTAGCCTTCGTAGTTGCCGAGCAGGCCGAAGGTCGGATCGGTGAACCAGATCGAGCCGTCGGATTTCACCACGACGTCGTTCGGCGAGTTCAGCCGCTTGCCGTCATAGGAGTCGACCAGCACCGTGATCGAGCCGTCATATTCGGTGCGCACCACGCGGCGGCCGCCGTGCTCGCAGGTGATCAGCCGGCCCTGGCGGTCGCGGGTGTTGCCGTTGGCGAAGTTCGAGGGTTTTCGGAAGATGCTGACCGCGCCGGTCTCCTCCTCCCACTTGATGATGCGCTGGTTCGGAATGTCGCTGCACAGCAGATAGCGCCCGTCGCCGAACCATGCCGGACCTTCGGCCCAGCGCAGCCCGGTGGCGAGCCGTTCCACCGCGGACAGTTTCAGCCAGTACTTCTCGAAGCGCGGGTCGAGCGCGTGGATAGCCGGATCGGGATAGCAGGTCGCCGGACGCCAGCCGGCGGAATGAGCATCGGACATTTGCTGTTCTCGTTGTGGTGTCTTGCCGGTGTTTCCTTGGGCGACCGGTTTGCTATCATTGTCGGCCTGCGACCGCAATTCGGCCGCGGCGACCGCGAAGAACGAGGGACGGAATGCCACGCATATTGATGACCGGCGCGTCGGGTGGAATCGGCACCAGCCTGCGCAAGCTGCTGCCGCCGATCTATCCGGACCTGCTGTTGAGCGACATCAAGCCGCCGAGCGATCTCGGCAAGAACGAGCAGTTTAAGGCCGCAGACCTTGCCGATCTCGCGCAGGTCGAGGCGATCTGCGAGGGCGTCGAGGGCATCCTGCATTTCGGCGGCTATTCGGTCGAGGGCCCCTGGGATTCGATCCTGCAATCCAACATCATCGGCTGCTACAATCTGTTCGAGGCGGCGCGGAGGAAGGGCGTCAAGCGGGTGATCTTCGCCTCGTCCAATCACGCCGTCGGCTTCTATCCGCGCCATCACCGCATCGGCACCGACGTCACGGCACGGCCGGACAGCCGGTATGGCGTTAGCAAGGTGTTCGGCGAGGCGGTCGGCGCGCTCTACGCCGACAAGCACGGGCTCAAGGTCACTTGCCTGCGGATCGGCAATTTCGGCGAGCAGCCGCTCGATCATCGTCGGCTCTCGATCTGGCTCAAGCCTGACGATCTCGTGCAGCTCTGTCGCATCGGGCTCGAGCATCCCGATATCCATTTCGAGATCTTCTACGGCGCCTCCTACAATGAGCGCGCGTGGTGGGACAACCACCGCGCCTACGATCTCGGCTATCGTCCGACCGGCCGCGCCGAGGATTTCCGCGAGCACGCGATGGCCGAGCAGGCCAAGCTGCCGCCGGATCCGGTCGGCGACTTCTACCAGGGCGGCTCGTTCTGCAGCATGGAGTTCGACGGCGACAAGGGAAGGGTGATCGACTGGAAGAAATAATCAGTCCTCGCATGACGGGAGCTGCGGGGGAGCCCGCTTTGCGCTTTGCGGGCTTCCGGGCCCGTCAAAGGTCTGGCCGAAGTGGGTGAGGGGAAAGGAGAGGTTGATCGTCTGACCCGTCAGGCTCTTTGCTTCCATTGTCAGCGCTTGTGCATGCTTCAGCCGCTTGACCAGCTCGCCGTCGGCTTCGTACGTGCCGCCGCAGCCCAGGGTGTAGCAATGCGGCTTCGCGATCCGAATCGGATCGTCCTGGTCGATCCGGAGGCTGATCGCGCCTTCCAGCATGGTCCGCGTTGCGACATTCGCGGTCAGAAGCACGCGTTTGCTGTTTTGCGGCGAGACGCTGATGGTGCCGCCCGACGGCGAGCATTGGCCGCGTGCGCTGGCGCTGACGAAGCAACTCGCCTGGGTCAGGCAAACCTTGGTCCAGGGTTCATAGGCGAGCTGTGTCGCACGCGCGTCGGCCGCTTTGCCAAGTCCCGGAAATGCGAGAGACGCGACGAGCGACCCAAGCAAGAAAAGCCATCGGCGCATTGCCGTCTCCTTTGCGATCAGCGGGGCACGTATTCCGCCAATGCGGCTTTTTCTCGTTGGCGATGCGTGCGAGACGATCACGTCTCGTGAGGCGTAATTCGGCACTGACTCATCGCGTATTGACAACAATTCCCTCGACTCCTTTAGTGCGGCAAACAACTACGGGAACTGCAACATGGCTGACGGACTTCGCAAGGGACTGACGAGCTATGGCGATGCCGGTTTCTCGCTGTTCCTGCGCAAGGCTTTCATCAAGGCGATGGGCTATTCGGACGACGCGCTCAATCGCCCGATCGTCGGCATCACCAACACGTACAGCGACTACAATCCGTGCCACGGCAATGTTCCGCAGATCATCGAGGCGGTGAAGCGCGGCGTGATGCTGTCGGGAGCGATGCCGTTCGTGTTCCCGACGATTTCGATCGCCGAAAGCTTCGCGCATCCGACCTCGATGTATCTGCGCAACCTGATGGCGATGGACACCGAGGAGATGATCCGCGCGCAGCCGATGGATGCCGTGGTCGTGATCGGCGGCTGTGACAAGACGTTGCCGGCGCAGATCATGGCGGCGGTCAGCGCCGATCTGCCGACGGTCGTCATTCCGGTCGGGCCGATGGTGGTCGGCCATCACAAGGGCGAGGTGCTCGGCGCCTGCACCGATTGCCGCAGGCTGTGGGCCAAGTATCGCGCCGGCGAGATCGATGACAACGAGATCGAAGCGGTGAATGGCCGCCTCGCGCCGTCGGTCGGCACCTGCATGGTGATGGGCACGGCCTCGACCATGGCCTGCATCACGGAGGCGCTCGGGCTGTCGCTGCCGATGAGCGCGACGATTCCTGCGCCGCACGCCGAACGTTTCCGATCCGCGGAAGCCAGCGGCCGCGTCGCGGCGGCGATGGCGAAATCCAAGGGACCGAAGCCGAGCGAGATCCTCACCCCCGCCTCGTTCCGCAACGCCCAGATCGTCATGCAGGCGATCGGCGGCTCGACCAACGGGCTCATTCATCTGACCGCGATCGCCAACCGGACGCCCCACAAGATCGATCTCGAGGCGTTCGACAAGCTCGGCCGCGAGGTGCCGGTGCTGGTCGACCTGAAGCCGTCTGGCGAGCACTACATGGAGCATTTCCATCACGCCGGCGGCGTGCCGAAGCTGATGGCGCAGCTCGGCGATCTCATCGAGCTCGACGCCAGAACCATCACCGGCCAGACCTTGCGCGAGGTCGTTGCCGGCGCGGAGGAGGTGCCGGGCCAGGATGCGATCCGTCCCAAGGCCAATCCGATCAAGTCCGAGGGCGCGATGGCGATCCTGCACGGCAACCTTGCCCCGCGCGGCGCCGTGATCAAGCAGTCGGCAGCCAGTCCGAAGCTGTTGCAGCATACGGGACGCGCCGTGGTGTTCGAGTCCGTCGAGGACATGACGCTGCGGGTCGACGATCCCGCGCTGGAAGTGACGGCCGACGACGTGCTGGTGCTGCGTAACGCCGGTCCCAAGGGCGCGCCGGGCATGCCGGAGGCGGGCTACCTGCCGATTCCGAAGAAGCTCGCGCGGGCCGGCGTCAAGGACATGGTCCGCATCTCCGACGCGCGAATGAGCGGCACTGCATTCGGCACCATCGTGCTGCACATCACGCCGGAGTCGGCGGTCGGCGGACCGCTGGCACTGGTGAAGAGCGGCGACATGATCAGGCTCGATGTCGCCAAGCGCAGCATCGACCTCCTGGTCGATGAAGCCGAATTGCAGAAGCGTCGCGCCGCGCTGGCGCCTGCGACGACCCCGGGCTGGGCCAAGCGCGGCTATGCGCATCTCTTCAACGAGACGATCCTGCAAGCGGACGAGGGCTGCGACTTCGATTTCATGCGCGCCAAGGGCAAGTAGCCGGCTCCTTACTTCGACTTGCTGGTGAATTTCTTCACCGCGACGCGGAACTCCTCCGTGTTCATGCAGCCGATGATTGCGTCGCGCTCGGCGTCGAGCTGTGCCTCGATCGACGTGGTCGGCGCCTGATGGATCAGCGCCTTGGTGGCGGCAAGCCCGGCGGGAGCGTTCTGCGCCAGTCGTAGCGCGAATTCCCGCGTGGCCGCCTTCAGCTCGACGGCCGGCACGACCTTGGCGACCAGCCCCCATTGCTGGGCCTGTTGCGCGGTAAAGCTGTCCTCGGCGAGGAAGATCTGCAACGCGCGCCGCGGGCCAACGCTGGCGGCAAGGCCCACGGTGCCGCCGCCATCCGGCGAGACGCCGATCTTGGCGTAGGCCGGCGTGAAACGGGCATCCTCGGCAGCGATGCAGAGATCGGCGACGAAGGCGAGCGACAGGCCGGCGCCGGCCGCCGAGCCATGCACGCTCGCGAGCACCAGCTTGGGCATCCGCCGCAGCGTGGTGATGAAAGCGTGATAGTGCTGAAGCATCTCGCCGACGACGGGCGCGATAGTGTTGGCCTCGGCCGCCGCGCCGATGGTTTGCAAGTCGCCGCCGGCGCAGAAGGCGCGGCCTTCGCCCTCGATCACGAGCACGCGGACGTCCTTGTTGGCCTCGACTTGCGCGCCGAGCTGCTCGAGCTTCTTCGCAATCGACATGTCGATCGCGTTGAACGCGGCCGGCCGGTTCAGCGTGATGGTGGCGATGGCGCCGTCAATTCGGAGCAGGGCAGGTTCGGGGGTGGGGGTGGCGGCGGAGGCGGGCATATCAAGGACCTTGGGCTCGTCGTTTCCAGCCATTTAAGGCCCTGGCGCGACCGGTGGCAATCCGGCCCGGGAGCGTTTCGGCCCCCGATTTGGCAGAGACCCCCTTGCGCCGGCGCGAGCCATGAGGCCAAATGGCGCCGCCTTCGGTACGCAGACAAGAGCGCTGTGGGGACGGGGCAAGCAAGCTAAACATCGACGGAGAGGAAGACGGCATGGGTCACTCCTGCTCGCGCGTATCTGGGTTGTTCCGATGACAACGGGTGCTGTCATCGTCGTCGGCGCGGGGCACGCCGGCTTCCAGCTCGCCGCGTCGCTGCGCCAGGGCGGCTTCGCCGAGCGCATTGTCCTGCTCAACGACGAGGGGCACCTGCCGTATCAGCGGCCGCCGCTGTCGAAGGCTTATCTGAAGGGAACCGGCGGGCCCGACAGCCTGATGTTCCGGCCCGACAAGTTCTACCAGGACAACCGGATCGAGCTGATCACCGATCGCGCCCATGCGATCGATCGTCATGCGCGGAAAGTGACGCTTAGCTCGGGCAACTCGCTCGACTACGGCCATCTAGTGTTCGCTACCGGTGCGCGGAACCGGCTGCTGGATATTCCGAACGCCAAGCTCGAGGCGGTGCGATATCTGCGCACCCTCGACGAGAGCGAGGCGCTGCGCCATCTGCTCGCGCCGGGCATGCGCGTCGTCGTCATCGGCGCCGGCTTCATCGGGCTCGAATTTGCCGCCACCGCGCGCGGCAAAGGGCTCGAGGTCGACGTGGTCGAATTGGCCTCGCGGGTGATGGCGCGGGCCGTGACTGCTGAGATCTCCGAGTTCTCGCAGTCCCGGCACACGGCTGCCGGAATTCGCATTCATCTAGGCGTGCAGGTGACCGGCATCGAGGCCGATGGTGCCAGGGTCACCGGCGTCAGCCTGAGCAATGGCACGCACGTTCCGGCCGATCTGGTGGTGGTCGGCGTCGGTGTGCTGCCGAATGTCGAGCTCGCCGCGGAGGCCGGGCTGCCGGTGGCCTCCGGCATCATCGTCGACGAATATCTGGCGACCGCGGATCCCAACATCTCGGCGATCGGCGATTGCGCGCTCTACACCAGCAAGCGGTTCGGCGGATCGCTGCGGTTGGAATCGGTGCAGAACGCGACCGACCATGCGCGCTGCGTGGCGTCGCGGCTGACCGGCAAGAACGAGGTCTATGACGGCCTGCCGTGGTTCTGGAGCGACCAGGGCCCCGACAAGCTGCAGATGGCCGGTCTCACCACGGGCTACGACCGCGTCGTGGTGCGCGGCGACCGTGCGCAGGGGCAGTTCTCCGCGTTCTGCTATCGCGGCGACACGTTGCTCGGCATCGAATCGGTCAATCGCGCCGGCGATCATATGTTCGGCCGGCGGCTGCTCGGCGCAGGCGGCTCGATCACGCCGGAGCAGGCGGGGGATATGAGTTTCGATCTGAAGAGCGCGTTGGCGTAATCAGGTAGCGCGTAGGGTGGGCAAAGCGTAGCGTGCCCACCATCACGAGCACAGTGCTTGATGGTAGGCATGGCGCTTGCGCGCCTTTGCCTACCCTACGCATCTTCGTCGCGACGACGTGGAGAGAGGCTGTCCTCCACCTCCTGCGCCGTTGGCATCGACGGCGCGGCGCCCATCCGTTGCACGCAGATCGAGGCGGCGACGTTGGCATAGGCGAGCGCGTCGCGCAGCGGCTTGCCGACGGCGAGTTGCGAGGCGAGCGCGCCGACGAAGCAATCGCCGGCGCCTGTGGTGTCGAGGGCCTTGACCTTGCGGCCGGGAATCAGCAGCGGCTCGCGCTCGACCAGCGCCAGCACACCGCGCCTGCCCAGCGTGACGCAGACGATCTTGTCGGGCGCCAGGGCGCGTGCCGCTTCGGCGAAGCGCGCCGGTGGGTCGCTGTCGCGCAATTCCAGACCGGCGAGCAGGCCGAGCTCGGTCTCGTTGAGGATCAGGATATCGACGAGATTGAGCAGCGACGCGTCCGCCTTTTGCGCGGGCGCCGGGTTGAGGACTGTGGTGGCGCCGCCGGCGCGGGCGCGTGCGAAGAAGGCCGCGATCGCCGGCAGCGGGATCTCGAACTGGCTGACCGCGATGTCGCCCTTGGCGAGGGCAGGCGCTGCGACGTCGTCAGCATCGACTTTGGCATTGGCGCCGGGAACCACCACGATGGTGTTGTCGGCATTGGCGATGGTGATGATCGCGGTGCCGGAATGGTTACCGGGTGTGTCCTTGACGAAGGCGAGGTCGACGCCTTGCGCAGTGAGGAAGGTTCTCAGCTCCTGCCCGAACGCATCTGCTCCAAGCCGGCCGACCAGCGTGGTCGGTGCGCCAAGCTTGGCCGACGCCACGGCTTGGTTGGCGCCCTTGCCGCCGGGGAAGTAGAGCACGGCGTCACCGGCTACGGTCTCGCCGATCCGCGGGTGGCGCTCCGTGGTGGCCACCACGTCCATATTGATGCTGCCGGCGACAAAGACGCGCCCCATGCCTAGCTCCATTCAGCCGCGTCAGACTGCGGCACGAAACTCCCGCCTGACCGCCTCGATGTCGGCGAGCGTCGGCAAGCCCGCCTCGTTGCCGAGCCTCTGGATCTTGTAGGTCGACGCCGCGCGGGCGAACTCAAAATGCTCGCGCCAGGCTTTGGTCGGATCGGCGAGATAGGAATAGATGTAGGCGCCGTGGAAGACGTCGCCGGCGCCGTTGGTGTCGATCACGCGCGTGCGCGAAATCGGCAGCGCCGGCAGGGTGCGCGTCACGCCCGCCTCGTCATACCAGAGCAGGCCGCGTTCGCCCATGGTGATGCCGCCGACGCGGCAGCCGCGGCCCTTGAGATAGTCCAGCATTTGCTCCGGCGTCTTATCCATCTGCTCGCACAGACGTTCGGCGACGATCGCGATATCGATGAATTGGAGCAGCTCATGGGTGTTGGTCCGCAACCCGCCGCCGTCGAGCGAGGTCAAAATGCCGTCCTCACGGCAGAGCTTGGCATAGTGGATCGCGGCGTCCGGCTGATGGCCATCGATGTGCAGTGCGCGACAGCCCTTCAGGTTGAGCAGCGGAAACGGGTGGATGTGCTGGTCGTCGCGGCAGCGCACGATCGCGCGCTTGCCGTCCTTGGGCATGATGAAGGACAGCGAGGAGGAGTTGACCTTGCGGGGGTGGAACGAGATGCCATACCGGTCGGCCATGTCCCAGAACATCCGCCCCAGCCAATCATTGGCCATGGTGGCAATCAGGTCCGGCTGGATGCCGAGCTTGGCGCAGCAGAATGCCGCGGTCACGGCATTGCCGCCGAACGACACCGCATATCGGTCGGCGACGTGCTTCTCGTCGCCTGTCGGCATGTGGTCGGTGATGAAGGTGACGTCGATATAGGTCTGTCCGATGAAGAGGGCCTGCATTCGCTTTCCGTCGTGGCTTGCTGTGATCCCGGCCGGTGTTCCAGATTAGCATTGCTGGTCGGCCGATATCGCTGAAAATATTCGCAAACCTGCCTGGTTTGCGGGTAGAGATGACGCGGGTGCGCGGATTGAGGGCCGTTTTGGCATTCGGCATAACGGCCGGCCGCGCTCCACGGTTCCGGGTTGCGGCGTAAGGAGAACACAATGACGGCAGAATCGGGGAGGCGGCGGCCATGATCAGCAGTCTCGATCACGTCGTCGTCCTGACCGGCGATATCGCTGCTGCCAGCGCCGCCTATGAGACGCTGTTTGCTCGCGCGCCCGCCTGGCGCAACAGCGGCGACGGCGCGGATCGCGTGCTGTTCACGCTCGACAACACGACGCTGGAACTGATGGCGCCGCGCGGCGATGACGCCGCCGCCCAGCATGTCCGCAGCGCACTCGCCACACAGGGCGAAGGGCTGGCGAGCCTCTGTTTCCGCACCGTTGATATTGCCAAGATGCAGCGCCGGCTCGACCGCCTGGCGCTGAAGCCGGAGCCGATCGCCGAGGTGGAGAGCCGTGACGAGGCCAGCGGCGCCGTGCTGTCGTGGCGACGCACGCGTGCGGCCACCGATGCGACACGAGGCGTGCGCATGTTCTTCCTGGAGCGGGCGAAGGAGCGGCCGCTGTCGGTGCGCACGACGCCCGCCTCGATCACCGCGATGGACCATGTGGTGGTCTCGACCGCCGATTCCGAACGCGCCGCTGCGCTGTATGGTGCACGGCTCGGGCTCGACATGGCGCTCGATCGCTCGCATCCGGACTGGGGCCGGCTGATGTTCTTCCGCTGCGGCGATCTGATCGTCGAGGTCACGCACAAGCCCGGCAAGGCCGAGGCCGATGCGCCCGACCGGCTGCGCGGCATTTGCTGGCGCGTCGCCGACATCGACGCCACGCATGCGCGGCTGGTTGCCGCCGGCGTCGATGTCTCCGAGGTGCGCACCGGCCGCAAGCCGGGCACCAAGGTGATGACGGTGCGCAGTGGCACCTGCGGCGTGCCGACGCTGCTGGTGCAGCCGTCGAAGGCGGAGTGAGGAAGGGCGGCCTTGTCGAGCCGCGTCACGGTCGTCCAGGTCTAGCCCGCGCAGTTCACGTGCCGTCGTCCCGGCGAAGGCCGGGACCCATACGCTGCGATTTTTGTTGTGAATGGCACTCGTCGCTCCAGCATCGCACAACGATGAGCATTTGTGGTTATGGGTCCTGGCTTTCGCCAGGACGACGCTGGAGATAGTTCTTGCTCGATGTCTCCGGCCGTCATTGCGAGGAGCGAAGCGACGAAGCAATCCGTTGCTCCGCATGTGCGGGCGCTAGGCGTCGGGCCTGCTTGGACTTTCACCCACGATCATCACAACATTCATTCTCAAACCCTGCGCGCCGTGCTACATTCATACATTCAGCATCACTGAGCGATCGATTTTGGCCAAGGCAAAGCGAATATTGAAATGGCAGCGCGACCCCGAAGGAATGCGGTTGCGCATTCTCGAGGCCGCGAAGCAGGAATTTGCCGCCCATGGCCTCGCCGGCGCACGCGTCGACCGCATCGCGGAGATGGCCGGCGCCAACAAGCGCATGCTGTACTACCATGTCGGCAACAAGGAGGACCTTTATCTCGAGGTGCTGGAAGGCGCCTATGAGAAAATCCGCGCCGAGGAACGCACGCTTGATCTCGAGCACCTCGATCCGCCTGAGGCGATCGCGCGGCTGATTGATTTCACCTGGAACTATTTTCTGCGGAATCCGGAGTTTCTGGCGCTGCTGAACACGGAAAACCTGTCGAAGGCCAGGCATCTGAAGCGCTCGACCAAGGTCAAGTCGATGCATTCGCCGTTCGTCGAGATGATCCGCACCGTGGTGACGCGCGGGGTGGAGAGCGGTGACTTTCGCGTCGCGGTCGATCCGGTGCAGCTCTATATCTCGATCGCCGGACTGGCGTTTTTCTATCTCTCCAACAGCGCGACGCTCAGCGTCATCTTCGGCCGCGACTTGCTGAGGAAGGAGGCGCGTGACGAGCGTCTCGATCACATGATCGCGCTGGTGCTGGCGGCGCTGACCGGCAAGTCCACGGCCGCGTTCGGCAAGGCGAACATGCCTGCGCTGCAGCCGGTACATCAGGCGATGTAAGGCTAGGAGTTGGCGGCCGTTCGTCATTGCAATGACGGCGCGTGAGTCTTCACCGGAGCCCGGATGGAGCGAAGCGCAATCCGGGGAAACTCGATCCGCGGGGATGGCGCGGTCCCGGATTTCGCTGCGCTCCATCCGGGCTCCGGATCATCAGCGGTAAAATTATCGCCTGACGAAAGTAGCGGGATTTCCGTGCGCGCGAGGGGCTGGACAGTATTTATCCAACGGGTTAATTTCAGCCACGAAGAACAGCGATCCTGGGAGTGTGACGTGGCGGAGGCGAAGAGCCCTTCAGGCGTATCGAAGGTGCTGAATGCGGCGTGGGTGCGCCCGTTCCTGTTCCTTGTCGTCATCGTGGCGGCGTGGGATCTCTCGATCCGCCTGTTTCACATCCCGGCCTACCAGATCCCGTCGCCCGGCGACGTCGTCGCGGTGCTCTGGAGCGACTGGCCGGAGCTTTTGCGGCAGTCATGGCCGACCACCTACGCGACCATCTGCGGCTTCCTGCTCTCGGCGCTGTTTGGCATTCCCGTCGCGATGCTGATCGCGGGCTCGAAGACGGTGGAGAGCTACGTCTATCCGCTGCTGGTGTTCTCGCAGTCGGTGCCGAAGATCGCGATCGCGCCGCTGTTCGTGGTATGGTTCGGCTTCGGAATCATTCCCAAGGTGATCTCGGCGTTCCTGCTCGGCTTCTTCCCGGTGGTGGTCTCGGCGGTGCAGGGCTTCAAGTCGGTCGACCCCGACATGGTCGATCTGGCGCGTGCGATGCAGGGCAGCCGCTTCCAGGTGTTCCGCGCCGTCAACCTGCCGCATGCGATGCCCGCGATCTTCTCCGGGCTGAAAGTGTCGGTGACGCTTGCCGTGGTCGGCGCCGTCGTCGGCGAGTTCGTCGGCTCCAATTCCGGCATCGGCTACGTGATGCAGCGCTCGATCGGCACATTCGATCTGCCGACGATGTTCGCCGCGCTAGTGATCCTGGCGCTGCTCGGCGTGATCCTGTTCTGGATCGTCGACCGCATCGAGCGGCTGGTGATCCCCTGGCACGTCAGCCAGCGCGACGACATCATCTTCGCTTCGTAGGACTACACAACGACAAGAGCGAAGCGAAGCAATCCATCGCCCCACAAGTAGAAGAGTGGATTGCTTCGCTCGGCTCGCAATGACGAAGAACAGGGAGAAAACGTGATGCGATTGATCATCGCAGTTCTTGCGACGCTGGCTTGGTTCATCTCGGCGATCATGCCGGCATCCGCCGCCGACAAGGTCGTGCTGATGCTGAACTGGTACGTCTATGGCGAGCACGCGCCGTTCTATTACGGCAAGGCCAAGGGCATCTATGCCGCCGAGGGCATTGATCTCGAGATCCAGGAAGGCCGCGGCTCGGCCGCGACGACGCAGGCGGTGGCCGCCAAGACGGCCGATTTCGGCTATGTCGATATTCCCACCATGATGCGCGCGGCGGTAAAGGGCGCGCCTATCATCGCCACCGGCGTGCTGCTGCAGACCAGCCCGATGTCGGCGATGAGCCTCGCCGACAAGAACATCCGCAAGCCCGAGGACATCAAGGGCAAGACGGTCGCGATCACGCCGGCGGATTCGATGACGCAGATCTGGCCGCTGTTCCTGAAGAAGACCGGCCTGAAGGAAAGCGATTTCCACACCGTGGCCGGCGACGGCCAGACCAAGCTCAACGCCGTGATCAACGGCCAGGCCGATCTCCTGCTCGGCTATGTCATGGACCAGTCGATGAAGATCAAGGATGCGACCGGCAAGGACGTCTATCCGATCAAGTTCGCCGACTACGGCATCAACATGGTGTCCTCGGGCATCATCGCCAACACCGCCTATGTGAAGGCCAATCCCGATCTGGTCCGCCGCTTCATGTCGGCGACCACAAAGGCGGTGGAAGCCGCCGAGAAGGATCCGAAGGCCGCCGCGCAATCGATCCTCGACGCCAACCCGAAGGGCGGCAAGATCGACACGCTGACGCAGGGCTTTGAGCTGACGATCCCGCTCTACCGTACACCCGAGACCCAGACCAAGCGGCCGTTCCAGGTCACCGACCAGAACATGACGGAGTCGGTCAATCTGATGGTCGAGTATGGCGGTCTCGACGCCAAGGCCAAGGACAATCCGAAGGCGTTCTACACCAACGACTATCTGCCGAAGAGTGGCTCGTGAATCACACTCAACCGTCGTCCCTGCGAAAGCAGGGACCCATAACCACCGGAGTTGATTGGTGCGGAAGGTCTCTGCCCGCGTGCCCGAACGAGAAGCCGCGGCGTATGGGTCCCTGCTTTCGCGACGGGGGAGAGGGGCGCGATGAATCCTGCAACCAGACCCGCTGAGCCCATCCAACCAGCCGCACACCTGCGCCTGGTGTCGGACCGCGCAGAGGGCGCGGCGCCGGGGATCACGCTCTCCGGCGTCTCGAAGACCTACCGGTCGCGCGACGGCGATGTGCCGTCGCTGCGGCCGCTCGACTTCACCATCAATGACGGCGAGTTCTTCGTCGTGGTGGGTCCGTCCGGCTGCGGCAAGTCCACGCTGCTCAAGATGATCTCAGGGCTCTTGCCGCCGACGACTGGCGAGGTTCTGGTCGACGGCGAGCCGGTGACCAAGCCGCACGGCAATGTCGGCATCGTGTTCCAGAACGCGCTGTTGCTGCCCTGGCGCAACATCCTCTCCAACGTGATGCTGCCGATCGACATGAAGCAGTTGCCGCGCGGCAAATATCTCGACCGCGCCAAGGAGCTGCTGAAGCTGGTCGGGCTTGACGGTTTCGAGAAGAAACTGCCCTGGCAGCTCTCCGGCGGCATGCAGCAGCGCGCCTCGATCTGCCGGGCGTTGGTGCACGATCCCAAGATCATGCTGATGGACGAGCCGTTCGGCGCGCTCGACGCCATGACGCGCGAGCGCATGAATGTCGAATTGATGCGGATCCAGCGCGAGACCGGCAAGACGGTGCTGTTGATCACGCACTCGATTCCGGAAGCCGTGTTCCTCGCCGACCGCGTGCTCGTGATGACCGAGCGGCCCGGCGCGATCGCCGCGATCTACGACGTGCCGCTGCCGCGGCCGCGCTCGCTGGATTCGATGTCCGATCCGATCTTCACGGAGCTGGTGCAGCAGATCCGGAAGCACTTCTTCACGCAGGGTTCGCTGGATTAGGGAAGCCAGATTTGCTTTACGCTGTTGCCGCATCCACGGTCCACCTCTCCCCTTGTGGGAGAGGTCGGATCGCATCGCAAGATGCGATCCGGGTGAGGGGTTTCGCTCTCTCGATGGACCTGCGCCCCCTCACCCGGCGCTTCGCGCCGACCTCTCCCCGGCGGGGAGAGGTCGTGCGTGCGGAATCAGCTCGATCCGACAACATCAAGTGTATGCGTTGAGCCTTCGATGCCGTTTCGCCTCGCCGTGCGCGATATCGCCCTGTTCGAACGTCCGGTCGCCTTCGCCCGGCCGTTCCGCTTTGGCGCGGTGACGATCAACGCGGCGCCGCAGATGTTCGTGCGCGTCGAGATCGAGGTGGAGGGCAAAGGGCGCGCGACCGGCGCCAGCGCCGAGATGATGGCGCCGAAATGGTTCGACAAGCGGCCGCATTTGACGCCCGACGAAACGGTGGACGCGCTCCGCCGCTCGCTGCTGATCGCGCGCGAGCTGTATCTTTCGCGCAAGGACTTCGACACCGCCTTCGGCCTGCACGCCAGATGCACTGGCGCGCAGGTGGCGGCGTGCGCGAAGGAGGATATACCGCCGCTTGCCGCAGCCTATGGCCCGGCCGAGATCGACAAGGCGATCCTGGATGCGCTGTTGCGCGCCGCCGGGCTCAGCATCTTCGACGGCATGGCCGCCAACATCGCCGGCATCGATGCCCGGCTGACGCCCGATCTTGATGACGCCGCGATTGCGCGCTTCCTTGCGAGCCGCCGGCGGCTCGACCGCGTCGCGGTCAGGCATACGGTCGGGATGGATGACCCAATCGAAGGGGAGGGCGGTGTCGCTGATCCCAAGGAAAACGCCGGCGCGCGCTATTTCAAGCTCAAGCTGAACGGCGATCCCGCGCATGACGCGGCGCGCCTGGCGCGGATCGGCAGGGAGCTCGCCCGGCTGCCTCACGTCACCAAGGTCACGCTCGACGCCAATGAGCAATATGCCGATCTCGACGTGCTGAATGCGCTCGTCGACCGGCTCGACCACGATGCGGCGCTGGCACCGATCACCGCGAACCTGCTCTATATCGAGCAGCCGATGCCGCGCGACATCACCAAAGCCTCGCCGCTCGGCGCTCTCGCCGCGCGCAATTTCATCATCGACGAGGCCGACGATTCCTATGACGCGTTCCCGGCCGCGCGCGCGCTCGGCTATCGCGGCATCTCCTCGAAATCCTGCAAAGGCATCTACAAGGCGATCATCAACGGGACGCGTGCGGCGGCTTGGAGCGCGGATGGCACTCCGTATTTCATTAGCGGCGAGGACCTCACCTGCCAGGCCGGGCTCGCCGTGCAGCAGGATCTCGCGCTCGGCGCGCTGATCGGCGTCGGCCATGCCGAGCGCAACGGGCACCATTATGTCGATGGCTTTGCCGAGACGCCAGCCGAGGAGGCGGCCGCCTTCCTCGCGGCACATCCCGATCTCTACACCCGCGACGGCGGCAAGGTGCGCCTCGCGATCCACGACGGTGATCTCCTGACGGGATCGCTGACCACCCCGGGCTTTGCCAGCTCCGTTCATCCGGACTGGTCCACCATGCAGCCGCTCAAGCGGCTAACCCCACGCGTTTCGCAGGAGCAAGCACTATGACGACCAAACGCCTCGGCCTGATCATGAACGGCGTCACCGGCCGAATGGGGCTCAACCAGCACCTGATCCGCTCGATCGTTGCGATCCGCGACCAGGGCGGCGTGCTGCTCGCGAACGGCGACCGCATCATGCCCGATCCGATCTTGGTCGGCCGCGACGCGGAGAAAGTGGCCGCATTGGCGAAGCGCTTCAACATCGAGCGCTCCACCACCGATCTCGACCGCGCGCTGGCCGACAAGGGCGACACCGTGTTCTTCGACGCCGCGACCACGCAGGCGCGGCCGTCGCTGCTGACCAAGGCGATCAACGCCGGCAAGCACGTTTATTGCGAAAAGCCGATCGCGACCACGCTCGAAGAGGCGGTCGAGGTCGTGAAGCTTGCCAACGCCAAGGGCCTCAAGCACGGCACCGTGCAGGACAAGCTGTTCCTGCCCGGCCTGAAGAAGCTCGCCTTCCTGCGCGACTCCGGCTTCTTCGGCCGTATGCTCTCGGTGCGCGGCGAGTTCGGCTACTGGGTGTTCGAGGGCGACTGGCAGGACGCGCAGCGGCCGTCGTGGAACTACCGCGCCGAGGACGGCGGCGGCATCATTTTGGACATGGTCTGCCACTGGCGCTACGTGCTCGACAATCTGTTCGGCGAGGTCGAGAGCGTGGTCTGCATCGGGACCACGGACATCCCCGAGCGCTACGACGAGAAGGGCAGGAAGTACCAGGCGACCGCGGATGATTCCGCCTATGCCACCTTCAGACTAAAGGGCGGCGTGATCGCGCATATCAACATGAGCTGGGTGACGCGCGTCTATCGCGACGACCTCGTCACCTTCCAGGTCGACGGCACCCACGGCTCGGCGGTTGCGGGCCTGACCGACTGCATGATCCAGGCGCGCCAGGCGACGCCGCGGCCGGTGTGGAATCCGGACGAGAAGCGGCTGCACGACTTCTACGCCGACTGGCAGAAGCTCCCAGAGAACGTCGTCTACGACAACGGCTTCAAGGAGCAGTGGGAGATGTTCATCCGCCACGTCTGCGAGGATGCACCCTACAAGTATACGCTGCTCGAAGGCGCCAAGGGCGTGCAGCTTGCCGAGTGCGCGCTGAAGAGCTGGAAGGAGCGGCGCTGGATCGACGTCGCGCCGATCGTCGTCTGAGATGAGGACTTCGTCATGAACAAGCAGGTCCTGCCGAAATCATCCCTGTCGCTGAAGCTGCCGACCGCCGATGGCCGCCTCGAGACCTATCGCCTCGCAACATCACGGAGCTTTCCGGCGAAGCTCGAAGGCACGCTCAACCGCGTGGCGTTCTCGGCCGCGCATGTGGTGGCCGATCCGCGCGCCGACGTCGATCCGTGGCTGACGGCAGCGATCGACTGGGACCGCACCATCGCGTTCCGCGAGCATGTCTGGGATCTCGGCCTCGGCGTCGCAGAGGCGATGGACACCGCGCAGCGCGGCATGGGGCTCGACTGGGCGACCTCGCTCGAACTGATCCAGCGTTCGGTGAAGGCGGCAAAGGCGAGGGGCAACGCGCTGGTGTTCTCCGGCGCGGGCACCGATCATCTCGCGGTCGAGGATGCCAAGACGATCGACGACGTGATCCGCGCCTATGAGGAGCAGATCGGGGCGATCGAGAAGGCCGGCGGCCGCATCATCCTGATGGCCTCGCGCGCACTGGCCAAGCTCGGCAAGAGCGCGGAGGATTACGCCAGGGTCTACGACCGCGTGCTGGCGCAGGTGCGCGAGCCCGTGATCATCCACTGGCTCGGCGACATGTTCGATCCGGCGCTAGCGGGTTATTGGGGCACCGCCGATCTCGACAGGGCGATGGACACGGCGGTCGCGATCATCAACGTCAACGCGGCGAAGGTCGACGGCGTCAAGGTGTCGCTGCTCGACAAGCAGCGCGAGATCGACATGCGACGGCGGCTCGATCCGCGGGTCAAGATGTATACCGGTGACGACTTCAACTATGCCGAACTGATCGCCGGTGATGACAAGGGCTTCTCACACGCGCTGCTCGGCATCTTCGATGCGATCGCGCCGGCCGCGTCCTACGCGCTGTCGCGTCTCGCGGCGGGCGACGAGGCCGGCTTCCACGACGTGCTGGGGCCGACGGTGCCGCTGTCGCGGCATATCTTCAAGGCGCCGACGCGGTTCTACAAAACCGGCATCGTGTTCATGGCCTATCTCAACGGGCATCAGGACCATTTCACCATGGTCGGCGGGCAGGAGAGCGCACGCTCGACCCTGCATCTTGCCGAGCTGTTCCGCCTCGCCGACAAGGCCGGGCTGCTCGCCAATCCGGACGTGGCGAGGCGCCGGATGACGACGATCCTCGCGACGCGCGGCATCGACGCCTGATGCGTGACTTTTCCAACGATCATCGCTGGCTGTCGCTGAATACGGCCACTGTCCGCAAGCAGGGCGATCTCGTCGCCATCATCGAGGCCTGCGCACGTCACGGCATCCGCGCCATCGATCCGTGGCGGGACCAGGTTGCGGGCATCGGGCTCGAGCGTGCCGTGCGCGCGGTGAAGGACGCCGGGCTCGAGCTAACAGGCTATTGCCGCGGCGGCATGTTCACCGCGGACGCCGCACACCGCAGCGCGGTCCGCGACGACAACCGCCGCGCAGTCGACGACGCCGCGGCGCTCGGCGCCTCCTGCATCGTGCTGGTGGTCGGCGGCCTGCCGCAATATTCACGGCCGGGCAGCACGGCGTCGAAGGACATCACCGCGGCGCGAGCGCAGGTGCATGACGGTATCGCCGAGATGCTGGACTATGCCAGGCAGGCGAAGCTGCCGCTCGCGATCGAGCCGCTGCATCCGGCCTATGCCGCGGATCGCGCCTGCGTCAACACCACGAAGCAGGCGCTCGACCTCTGCGATGCGCTCGATCCCGGCCGCACCGGCGCGATCGGCGTCGCGCTCGACGTCTATCACATCTGGTGGGACCCGGAGCTGAACGCTCAGATCGCGCGCGCCGGCAGGGATCGGCTGCTCGCGTTCCACGTCTGCGACTGGCTGGTGCCGACCAGGGACATCCTCAACGACCGCGGCATGATGGGCGACGGCGTGATCGGCATCAAATCGGTCCGCGCAGCGGTGGAAGCGCAGGGGTTTGCCGGCTATTCGGAGATCGAGATCTTCTCCGACGACTGGTGGGGCCGGCCGATGGACGAGGTGTTGAAGACCTGCATCGAACGGCATCGGACGGCGGTATAGGAAACCGTCACTGCGGGGAGCTCGCGACAAGATTGCAGAGCAATTTGGCGCTGAAGCGACGAAGCAATCCATCTCTCCATTTTGTGGCGCGACGGACTGCATCGCTTCGCTCGCAGTGGCGGTGATGGAGCTGTGCGTTACGAATCCCGATCCCGGTGCGCGAGCTCCAGCGTGACGAGACGAGCCAGCAGCGTTGCAGGATAGAGCTGGCCGAAGATGGCCTCCACATTGCATAGGCTGCGCGCGATGGGGTGCAGCGGCGCGACGTCGCCATAGCCTGTGGTCGTGAGCGTGGCGAATGAGAAATAGATCAGTTGGCTTGCCAGCGTCGGACTGTCCGCGATCTTCATGCCGGAGAACGCGGTCGGTACCAGCGTGCCGATAAACGTATAGAGTGCGGCGAAGATCACCGCGACCGTGAAGTAGAGCAGGATCGCGCCGATCACGCGGTGATAGGTCACGCGTCCGGGCGCAAAGGTCGCGCGCGCTACCGTCACCGCCATGGTGACGCCGACGAGCAGCCAGGCCCCTGCGAACAGATTGAGGTCGAGGATCGAAGGTGCGTGCAGGCGCAGGATCGCGCCGGCCACGATCATCGCGAGCGCGGTGAGCATCGCGACCATCGCGAATGCGCTGCCCGACATCAGGAATACGCCTGCAACCAGGAACAGCGCCAGCAGCAGCTCGAAGACCTGGAATTCGAACAGTCCGAGCGCCTGCAGCGGGGCCACCACGAACATCATGATGACGATCAGAACAGTGAGCACCGTCAGCAAGGAATCGCCCCAGCGCTCGCGCAGCTCACCGATGTTCATCCAACCACGCTTCATTCCTGTCCCGTCATTCGGCATGGCATCAGGATGCCAATGCCAAACATTGCTGCGCGGCGGTGGCAAAGGCAAGACGGGGGACCGGCATCGCGCGGGCGCGTCCGGCTGTCCGGATAGCAGGCCGGCGCCTCAGGGATTGGCGACCTGCTGCAGCGTGTTGAAGCGTGCTTTCTGCTCGCTGCTCAGGGAGGCATAGAACTCGTCCAGCGCAGGCTCGATCAGCTTGGCGGCCTTCTGCATCGCCTCGAGCCGGTTCTGCATCGCCTCCAGCCGACCGACCGGCGTCAGCGGCACATCGTTCGGGCAGGCCGCCTGCAGGTCCGCGATGGCTTTGCTGGTTGCATCGCTCAAGCGGTCGAGCGCGTCCTTCTGCTTGCCCGCCGGATGAAGCGAAGATTCGATTCTGTTGATCGGCAGTTGAGCCAGGTCGGATTTCGAATCGCCGCAGTTTCCGGATTGTGCGGTCGTTTCCTGCTGTTGCTGCGAACGCTCGCCGACATTGGGACCGAGCGCATTGAAGCGGGCTTGCTGCTCGTCGCTGAGCGAGTTGTAGAACTTCTCCAGCGCCGGCCGCACGATCTTGATGGCCTCGAGCGTCGCGCTGATGCGGCTCAGCACTGACCGCAAGCGGCCGGTTGGCGTCAAGGCATAGCTGTCCGTGCAGGAGTCCTTGAAGACATCGGCGGCCTTCGCTGCGGCCGTCTTCAAGTCGTCGAGCAGGGCCTGCTGCTCCTGGTTCGGCCGGACCGCCCGCGTGATGTCGTCCAGCGGCCAGGCTGTGACGCCCTTGTCGGGCTCCGCGCATAGCTGCTTGACCGCCTGCGAGCCCGGCTCCGCGCGTTGACGGGACCGCGTGCGGCCTGCGGTCGCCGGATAATCGCCAGGGTTGATGCTGGCATAGGCGGAGTAGGGACTGTTGGTGTCCCAGAACACCGTGTCGACCAAGCCGTCATAGGCGTAGGCCCAATAGCCGGGCTCGTAGCCATAAGACCAGAACGTGTAGTCAAAAATGTCCGAATAGGCATAAGGCCAGAACACCGGCCCAACCCACGCGATGAACACCGCGCGGTGGCCGCGCCGCCAGGCATGCCGGGGCGACCAGCCGCCCTGGCGCGCGGCAAGCGCGGCCTGGGCTTGCGCGCCTGCCTGCTCGCGGAACCGTGCGGCAAATCGCTCGCGCTGGGCCGCCTGCGTTGCGGCGGTGGCCGCGGTGGCAGCCCCGACCGTCGTCGCTGCCAGCCCCAATCGCTGCTGGCGAGCAAGATCGGCTTGCTGGGCCTGCTGCTCGCGCTGCAGCAAGCGGTTCTGCGCCTGCAGCGTCCGGTCGTGGGTGCGTTGCGCGCGCGCGCCTTCAACCCTTTGCGCTTGCAACTGCTGCACGCGTTGCTGCAGCCGATCGATCCGGGTCTGCCGCTCCGCGGTCTGGCGCGAGAGCGTCTCGCGCTGCCGCTGCTGCGCCGTCTGTTGGCGCTGCTGGATCAATTGCTGGCGCTGCTGCGCCTGCTGTTGAACCCGCTCCGTCGGCGATGGCCGCTCGCTTAAGCGCGACGGCGGGCTCGGGCGCGATGGCGCGGCGATACGCGGAGCCTGGCGCTGCGGGATGGCCTCACGACGGATTTCGGGCCGCGGCGTTGCGACGCGCGGTGCGGCGATATGGGGAGCCTGGCGCGGGGACGGTGCGGCGAAATGCGGTGCCTGGCGCGGCATCATCGCCGGTCGCTGCGGCGCCTGGAATGCGGGTGCGGCCGGCCGAGCCATGGCTGGCGGCCTCGCCATTGCGGGAGGGGCGGCATGCACCATCGGCGCGGCCGGACGCGCCATGGCGGGCGGTGCAGCGGGCCGTGCCATCGCGGGCGGTGCGGCGGGCCTTGCCGCCAGTCCCGGCGGCCCTCCCCTTTGCGGTTGGGCGGACGCGCCGCCGCTTGCCGCGAGCATCGAAACACCAATCAAAAATGCAACAAAGCTAATGCGCCGGGAAAGCATGGGCGCAGCTCTCCGTTCACCAGTCGCCCGTAACGCTTCAACGCACAGACGTCGAAATCGTTCGTTGTCATCGTAGCCGGCGTTGCGGAATCGTCAGGAGACATCCTGCGTCAGGGCAGCCGCGATGCGCTCCACCGCCCAATCGACCTGATCGCCTGTGATCACCAGCGGCGGGGCGATGCGAATGGTGTGCTCGTGGGTGTCCTTGGCGAGGATGCCGCGCGCCTGCAGCGCCAGGCAATAGCGGCGGGCGCCGCCGGCCTCCGGATGAAGCTTGACCGCCAGCATCAGCCCGCGCCCGCGCACTTCGCGGATCACGTTGGCGCGGACATCCTGCAACCCTGCGAGAAACCGCACGCCCTGTTGCGCCGCGTTCTCGATCATTCCTTCCTCGACCAGCACGCGCAGCGCGGCGCGCGCCACCGCGCAGGCCAAGGGGTTGCCGCCGAAGGTCGAGCCGTGTTGGCCGGGCCGCAACGTGCCAAGCACGGCGTTGTTGGAAAGCACGGCCGATACCGGATAGAAGCCCCCCGACAACGCCTTGCCGAGCAGCGTCACGTCGGCCTCGATGCCTTCGTGCTGCTCGGCGAGCAGCTTGCCGGTGCGGCCGAGCCCGGTCTGGATCTCGTCGAGCACCAGCATCACGTTGTGCGCGGTGCACAGCTCGCGCACGCGCGTGAAGTAGCCCGGCGGGGGAATGATGACGCCGGCCTCGCCCTGGATCGGCTCGACCAGGAAGGCTGCGGTGTTCGGCGTGATCGCCTGCTCGAGCGCCGTGGCGTCGCCGAACGGGATGACCTTGAAGCCCGGCGCGAACGGGCCGAAATGGTCGCGGGTCGCCGGATCGGTCGAAAAGCCGACGATGCCGAGCGTGCGTCCGTGGAAATTGTTGGCGCAGACGATGATCTCGGCCTGTCCGTCCGGCACGCCCTTCACCTCATAGGCCCATTTGCGCACCGACTTGATTGCGCTCTCGACCGCCTCGGCGCCGCTGTTCATCGGCAGCACCTTGTGCGAGCCGGTCAGCTCCGCGAGCTCGCGGTAGAAGGGCGCGAGCTGGTCGTTGTGGAAGGCGCGCGAAGTCAGCGTCAGCCGGCGTGCCTGCTCGACCATCGCGGCAAGGATCTTCGGATGGCAGTGGCCCTGGCTTACCGCCGAATAGGCGGAGAGGCAGTCGAGATAGCGGTTGCCATCGGTGTCCCAGACCCAGACGCCTTCGCCGCGGGACAGCACGACCCCGATCGGCTCGTAATTGTAGGTGCCAAAGCGTGCTTCGGTTGCGAGGAAATCGGTGACCGATGCGCTCATCCTGCGTCACTCCCGCTTGCGGCGCACCGGACAGAACGCCCGAGCGCTCTTTGGCTTGATGTGGGCATCCGTCCGCCCACGAGGAAGTGCCTTTGGCGAAAATGCCTAGCCGTTGATGCTGCAGGGCACGCTGAGAAAGCCGCGGAAGCGGACCCGGCCGCCGCGCACCGGCGCGCCGTCGAGCGCGTAGTTCGGGAAGCGCTTGAGGAAGCGTGAGATCGCGATCGCGCCTTCGAGCCGCGCCAGCGCCATCCCGGCGCATTGATGCGCGCCGGTGCCGAAGGCAAGATGACGATTTGGCGTCCGCGCGATGTCGAAACGTTCAGGGTCGGGGAATTGCGCGGCGTCACGGTTGGCGGCGCCGATGCACAGCGTGACAAGTGTGCCGGCCGGCATCCGAATGCCGCCGATGTCGGTCTCTTCGACGATCATGCGGTTGCCGAGCTGGTTCGAGCTCTCGTAGCGCAGCATCTCCTCGACCGCGGTTTTGATCAGGTCGGGCTGTGCGATCAGGCGCGTCTTCTGGTCGGGATGTTCGTGGAGCGCGACGAGCCCGTTGCCGATCAGGTTGGTCGTGGTCTCGTGGCCTGCGTTGAGCAGGAAGATGCAATTGTGCAGCAGCTCCTTTGCGGTCAACCGCTCGCCATTGTCTTCACCCTGGATCAGCCGGGTCAGCACGTCGCGATCGGGATTGCCGGGCCTTAAGCGGCGGCGTTCGACGAGGGTTTCGAGATAGGCGAGGAAATCCTTCACCGCGACATTGCCGCGGTCGAACGCCTCCTTGCCGATCACGGGCTCCAGCGCGCCCAAGATCGCCAGCGACCAGTCGCGCAACGGTTCGCGCTCGTCGTGCGGCACGTCGAGCAGATTGCCGATCACCTCGACCGGGATCGCGGCGGCGAAATCGCCGATCAATTCGAAGCGCTGCTTCGCGGCGATGCGGTCGAGCAGGCTGTCGACCAGCGCGACCAAATCCGGCTCCATGCCGGCAATTGCCCGCGGCGACAGCGCGCCCATGATCAGCCGGCGTACCCGGGTGTGCGCCGGCGGATCGTTGAAGACGAGGCTTGTGGTGTGGTGTTCATACAGCAAGGAGTCGCCGTATTTCGGCAAGAACTCCTTCTTCTTGTCGGACGAGAACGCCTTGGTGTTCTTGTAGGCGGTGACGAGGTCGTCGTAGCGGGTCAGGAAGTAGCAGCCGTTCGGCAGCCGCTTTACCGGCGCGTTCTCCCGCAGCGCACGATAGGTCGGGTAGGGGTTGGCGTAGAAGTCCGGCGTCAGTCTTTCGAGATCGAAACGATCGGACAGCTCTCGCGCCTGTATATCCATGCCGAATGCCCAATCTGATTAGTTTCAATTGCAACTATCGTAGGCCGCGTACCCTCGCCGCGCAACACAATTTGATGTGCGTCCGGGACGCTTCGGTTTTGCTGCCACCAGGAATCGAACGGCGCTGGTACGCTGCGAGTAAATCGCAGAGCCATATGCGGTTTTGCGCTTTGATGAAGCGCGCGGGCCCCACTACAGTCACGGCCAAACAGTTCTGAAATCGGAAACGCCGATGCATGCCCGTGCCGAGACCGCGGCCTCCTGGCCCGAGGAGATCTTTTCGATATTGCAGCGCTTCGACGTGCGCCAGGTGCCCTATGTGCCGGATGCCGGCCATTCGCAGTTGATCGAGCGCGTGCTCGGCTCGTCCTCGATGCGCGGCGTGGCGCTGACGACGGAGGAGGAGGGCGTCGCGCTACTCGCGGGCGCCTGGGCCGGCGGCCAGCGCGGCGTGTTGCTGATGCAGTCGAGCGGGGTCGGCAATTGCATCAACATGCTGTCGCTGGTGCAGATCTTCCGCTTGCCGTTCTTCACCCTGGTGACGATGCGCGGCGAATGGGGCGAGTTCAATCCGTGGCAGGTGCCGATGGGCTCGAGCACCCAGGCCGTCCTCGAACTGTCCGGCGTCAAGGTGCTGCGCGCCTCGCACCCCGAGGAGGTGCGGGAGGTCGTCGAGGCCGGCGCCGCCCAGGCCTACAACGCCTGCACGCCAACCGCCGTCCTGCTGTCACAGCGCCTGATCGGGGCAAAGGTCTTCACCAAATGAGCAAAGCCAATCTCCTCGACCGTCGCGCCGTCGTTTCGCAACTGCTCAAGGATCGCAGGGGCGCCATCGCCGTCGGCGGCCTCGGCGCCTCCACCTACGACATCGCCGCCGCCGGCGACCATGACCGCAACTTCTATCTGTGGGGCGGCATGGGCGGCGCTGTCATGATCGGGCTCGGGCTCGCGCTGGCGCAGCCGACGCTGCCCGTGGTCGTCATCACCGGCGACGGCGAGATGCTGATGGGCATGGGCAGCCTCGCCACCGTGGGGCTCCAGCAGCCCAAGAACCTCTCAATCATCGTGCTCGACAACGAGGCCTATGGCGAGACCGGCGGCCAGGCGAGCCATACCGGGGCGACCGCCGATCTGGTCGGCGTTGCCAAAGCCTGCGGAATCAAGGATACGAGCAACATCACGACCCTGGCCGAGGTCGAGGCGTTTGCCTCGTCGTTACAAGATGTTACGGCCGGGCCGCGGTTCGCCAGCGTGAAGATCGACGGTGCCAATCTGGAGCGCGTGCTGTCCAGCCGCGACGGCACCTACATCGTCAACCGCATCCGGAGCTCTCTCGGACACACTCCGATATAAAACGACCTTCGCGGTGCAATAGAACCTTGACATCTGGTAAGGTGAGTGATTACTCACGACCCCAAATGTCTACCTTACGCATGACAAGTGATCTGCGGCGTCAGTTGATACTGAGCGCCGCGAAGCGGTGTTTTGCCCGCAACGGCTTTGCCGGCACCACGACAAAGAGCGTGGCGGCCGCCGCTGCCATTTCGGAAGGACTATTGTTCAAGCACTTTCCCTCGAAGGCGGCGCTGTACGCCGAAATCCTGACCGAGGAGTGCGAGGCAGACCCGGACCTTGCGCATCTGCTGGGGCAGGAGCCGTCGACCGCGACGCTGGTCGAGCTGGTCGAGGGCATGGTCGGCCACTTCATGCAGCTTCGCAAAGCACCCGACCAGGAAGAGGCGCAGCGCCTGCGGCTGATGGTGACGAGCCATCTCGACGATGGCGAGTTCGCGCGCCTGCTTTATGACAAGGTCGGCAAGCTGATCGGACCGACCTTTGCCGCCTCGATCGAGCGGGCGATTGCCGCGGGCGAAGCGACATGGGTCGGCGACGAGCCGCTCAACCTGTTCTGGTTCGCCCATCATACCGTGCTGATGGGAGCGCTGACGCAGCTCCCTGCGACACCATGTCTCTCCTACGGCGATGCCGCCGCGGCCGAGCGGCAGCTTTGCCAGTTCATCCTTCGCGGTATCGGACTTACCGAAGCCGCAATTGCCACACATTTGGGCCGCCAGCCGTCACCGAGTGCGGGACAGTCGGTAACTGCAGAAAGTGCATGACATGAATATTCAGACCGAAAGCCATATCTCGGGGCAACCGATCAAGGAAAAGACCGCCAAGCGCCCTGTCCGCATGGTGCGCTGGTTCATCATTGTGGGAGTGCTGCTGGCCGTACTGGTCGGCGCCCTGGTCGGCTTCAATGCCTTCCGCAGCCACATGATCGCGCAGTTCTTCGCCAACAACAAGCCGCCGCCGTCGAACGTCTCGGCGGTCGAAGCCAAGTCCGAGGTGATTCCGAACCTTCTGACCGCGGTCGGCGATCTCGTCGCGGTGCATCAGGTCAACGTCACCAGCGACGTGTCGGGCCGCATCACCGACATCCTGTTCACCGCCGGCAGCCATGTGAAGGCGGGTACGCCGCTCGTGCAATTGTTCGATGGACCTGAACAGGGCGACCTCGCCAACTACAAGGCGCAGGCGACCGTGGCCGAGCTTCAGCTCGACCGCGCCAAGCAGCTCGCGGCGCGCCAGTTCGGGCCGCAGTCCACCGTCGACCAGGCGCAGGCGACATTCGACCAGGCCAAGGCGGGCATTGCCAGGACCGAGGCGATCATCTCGCAGAAGCTGGTGCGCGCTCCGTTCGAGGGTGACCTCGGTGTCCGCCAGGTCGAAGTCGGCCAATACCTGACGGCAGGGACGCAGATCGTGTCGCTGACCGATCTGTCGGTGCTGTATGCGAACCTGACCGTCACCGAGAAGCAGAGCTCGCAGATCAAGGTCGGCCAGACCGTGCGGGTTTCGGTCGACGCCTATCCGGGCCGCACCTTCGACGGCAAGATCACGACGATCGAGCCGCAGATCGCAACCGACACCCGCAACATCCGCGTTCAGGCGACGATCCAGAATCCCGACCGCATCCTCAAGCCCGGCATGTTCGCGACCACGACGATCGTGCTGCCCGAAAAGCCGGCGGTGGTCACCGTTCCCGAAACGGCGGTCGACTACACGCTGTATGGAGACTCGGTGTTCCTGATCAACGAGAAGAAGGGCGATGACGGCAAGACCACGCTGACCGCGGATCGCACCTTCGTGAAGACGGGCAACCGCGTCGAGGGCCGTGTCGAAATCCTCAAGGGCCTGAAGCCCGGCGACCGGGTCGTCGCCGTCGGCCAGATCAAGCTGCAGTCGGGGATGCCGGTCGCGATTTCGACCGATCCGCCGCCGCCGATTCCGGCGCAGCCGCCGCGCTACTAAAGCATGATCCGGAAAAGTGCGAAGCGGTTTTCCGAAAAGATCATGCTCAAACAAGAAGCTAAAGCGCGATGACGATTCAAATCTGAATTCATCGCGTTTTGGTCGGATCACCTGAATACGGAGGGCCATCGGGCCCTCCGCCACATGTCGCCGCAATCGGCAGAGAACACGAATAGGGTTGGCAATGGCCTTCACTGACATTTTCATCAAGCGGCCGGTGCTGTCGATCGTCGTCAGCATGCTGATCCTGCTGATCGGCCTACGCGCTGCAATGGTGCTGCCGATCCGGCAATATCCGAACCTGTCGAACACCGTGGTGACGATCACCACCTCGTATCCGGGCGCCTCGCCCGAGTTGATCAACGGCTTCATCACCACGCCGATCGAGCAGGCGGTCGCCTCGGCCGAGGGCGTCGACTACATGACGTCGAACTCGGTGCTCGGCACCTCGACGATCCAGGTCTACATCAAGCTCAATCACGATCCGAACCAGGCGCTGACCGAGGTGCTCGCCAAGGTCAATTCGGTCAAATACCTGATCCCGAAGGAAGCGTTCGACCCGGTCGTGACCAAGGCGACCGGTGATACCATCGCGGTGATGTATCTCGGCTTCTCCAGCGAGGAGCTGACGGGATCGGCGATCTCGGACTATCTGACGCGCGTCGTGCAGCCGGTGCTGTCGACGGTCGACGGCGTCGCGTCCGCCGACATTCTCGGCGGCCAGACCTTCGCAATGCGCGTCTGGCTCGATCCGATCCGGATGGCTGGCCGCGGCGTGTCGCCCAACGACGTCGCTGCCGCGATCGCCGCCAACAACTTCCAGGCGGCCGCCGGCCAGACCAAGGGTTTCTTCATCGTCTCCAATGTCTCGGCCAATACCGACCTTCAGAGCATCGATCAGTTCAAGCGGATGATCGTGAAGTCGAAGGACGGCGGCTTCGTGCGCATCGAGGACATCGCGACGGTGGAACTCGCGGCTCAGAGCACGGATGCCAGCGTGGCCTTCAACGGCGAGCATGCGATCTTCATCGGCATCAAGGCGACGCCGCAGGGCAACCCGCTGACCCTGGTCAAGGGCGTGCGCGCGCTGTTCCCCGAGCTCGAGCGCAACCTGCCGCCCTCGATGAAGATGAAGGTGGCCTATGATTCCACCAAGTTCATCCAGTCGTCGATCGACGAGGTGCAGAAGACGCTCGGCGAAGCGGTTATGATCGTCGTCGTCGTCATCTTCCTGTTCCTGGCGTCGATCCGCTCGGTGATCATCCCGGTCGTGACGATTCCGCTGTCGCTGGTCGGCGTCTGCATCCTGATGCTGGCGGCGGGCTTCAGCTTCAACCTGCTGACGCTGCTGGCGATGGTGCTGGCAATCGGCCTCGTGGTCGACGACGCCATCGTGGTGGTGGAGAACATCCATCGCCATCTCGAGGAAGGCCTGCCACCGGTGCAGGCGTCGCTGAAGGGCGCGCGCGAGATCGTGGGCCCCGTCATCTCCATGACGATCACGCTGGCGGCGGTGTACGCGCCGATCGGCTTCCTCGGCGGCGTTACCGGTGCGCTGTTCCGCGAATTCGCCTTCACGCTGGCCGGCTCGGTCATCGTGTCGGGCGTGATCGCCCTGACGCTGTCGCCGATGATGTGCTCGGTGTTCCTCAAGAGCGCCGACGAGGGGCGCTTCGCCAGGCTCGTCAACCGCGTGTTCGGCGCGGTGACGCGCTGGTACGGCCGCCAGCTCGACCGCTCGCTCGACTATCGCCCGATCACCGGCTTGTTCGCGGTGACCATCCTCGGTCTGGTCGGCTTCCTCTATATGCATACGCAGAAGGAGCTGGCACCGCAGGAAGACCAGGGCATCGTGTTCGCGGTGACCAAGGCGCCGAAATACGCCAACATCGACTACATCGATTACTACGGCGACAAGATCGACAAGGAGTTCAAGAAGTTTCCCGAGACCGACCTGCGGTTTGTGCTGAACGGCATCACCGGTCCGCAGGGCGGCTTCGCCGGCATGCTGCTCAAGCCGTGGGATGAGCGCAAGCGCTCCGCGCAGGCCCTTCAGCCGCTGGTGCAGAACGAGCTGTCGAAGATCGAGGGCGTCAGCGCCTTCGCGTTCAGCCTGCCGCCGCTGCCGGGCGGTCCGGGCGGCCTGCCGGTCCAGATGGTGATCAGCTCGACGTCCGGCTTCCAGCAGGTGTTCGAGCAGATGAACAAGCTGAAGGACGCCGCGCGCAAGAGCGGCCTGTTCATCGTCACCGACAGCGACCTCGACTTCAACCAGCCGGTGGTCCGCGTAAAGGTCGACCGCACCAAGGCGAGCGATCTCGGCATCACCATGCAGTCGATCGGCAATGCGCTGGCGACGCTGCTCGGTGGCAACTACGTCAACCGCTTCAACCTGGAAGGACGTTCCTACCAGGTGATTCCGCAGGTGCCGCGCGTCAGCCGCCTGGCACCGGGGGCGTTCGATGACTACTACGTCCCGACTGCGACCGGGACGCTGGTGCGGCTGTCGACCGTCGTCTCGGTCGAGACCGGCGTCGATCCGAATGCGCTGACCCACTACAACCAGCTCAACTCGGCGACCTTCCAGGCCGTGCCGATGCCCGGCGTCTCGATGGGGCAGGCGGTGGAGTTCCTGCAGGGCGAGGCCAAGAAGCTGCCGTCCGGCTTCAGCTACGACTTCCTGGCCGACTCCCGGCAGTACGTCCATGAAGGCAATCAGCTCTTGGTGACCTTCGCGTTCGCGATCATCATCATCTTCCTGGTGCTGGCAGCGCAGTTCGAGAGCCTGCGCGACCCGTTCGTGATCATGATCAGCGTGCCGATGGCGATCGTCGGCGCCCTGATCCCGCTGTTCTTCGGCGTTGCGACCATGAACATCTATACGCAGGTGGGCCTGCTGACGCTGGTCGGGCTGATCACCAAGCACGGCATCCTCATGGTGGAGTTCGCCAACGAGCTGCAGCTCAACGAGGGGCTCGACCGCCGCTCGGCGATCGAGATGGCGGCCCGCATCCGCCTGCGTCCGATCCTGATGACGACGGCGGCGATGGTCACCGGCCTGCTGCCGCTCCTCACCGCCTCGGGCGCGGGCGCCGCCAGCCGCTTCTCGATCGGGCTTGTGGTGGTCGCCGGCATGACGATCGGCACGCTGTTCACGCTGTTCGTGCTGCCGGCCGTCTACATGACGATCGCGACCGACCACCAGTCCAAGGCGAATTCCGAACGCGCCAAGCAGATCGCCGATTTCGATCTCGAGGGCCGCGGCGCGCTGAAACCGACCTGAGCCCTCCAAGCTCATGCTCGCAGGAAAGGCGGCACTGGCGAAAGCCACTGCCGCCTTTTCTTTGTCCCGCGGCATCTCGCGCCGGTAGCCGGCTCGCGCGAATGCTGTAAGCTCGCCGGACAAGATCTGGAGGAAACAGACATGGTGAGCGACTTCGCGGCCGGGAATTACCGGTTCATCCCCGCCGTCTTCCAATATTCGAGCGGTGCGCAGGCAAGTCCCGGCTACGAGATCGAGCGGGTGCGCTTCGACCGCCTGGTGCCGCTTGCGGAGGGGTTTGCGCGGATCGCGGCCTACATCCAGGCCGCCGGCCGGCCGCTGACGTCGTTCTGCGCGTGTGAATTGCGCTCGCCGGCGGCCTTCACCGAAGACGGCTTCCGCGCCTTCAACCAGCATTACGTCAAGACACTCGCGGACTGGGGCGTGTACGATGGCGGCAGCACCAACCCGGTGGCGCGCAGCAATGTCTGCCCCGAGATCGATCCTCCGGCGGAGCCGTCGTTCTATGCATTCTCCTTCACCCGGCCGGGCGCAAGCGCGTCCCCGTCCTTCGTGATCGCGGGCGGAGCCGAGGCGCGTGACGGTCCCGGCAGCTATCCGGAACGCACCGTGCGCTATCGCGACCTCAGCCCGGAGGCGTGGCGGGAGAAGGTCCGCTTCACCACCGGCGAGATGGAGCGCCGGCTTGCCGAGTTCGGTTTCACCTGGGCGGACACGACCGCCGTACAGGCCTACACGGTGCACGACGTGCATCCCGTGATCGTCGACGAACTGGTTCGCCGCGGTGCCACGCGCTCGGGCCTGACCTGGCACTTCTGCCGACCGCCGGTGGTCGATCTCGAATACGAGATGGATTGCCGCAGAGTGCTGCGCGAGGTGGTGATTTAGGTCGAGGGTCCTGCCAGACCCGTCATCCTGAGGAGCGCGTAGCGCGTCTCGAAGGATGCACGGCCACAGCCGGGCCGTCGTGCTTCGAGACGGCCGCTTCGCGGCCTCCTCAGCATGACGGTGAGCTTACCGCGCCTTCGGATCCAGCGCGTCGCGCAGGCCGTCGCCGACCAGGTTGAACGACAGCACCACGAGGAAGATCGCGAGCCCGGGCCAGATCGCCATCCACGGCGCGCTGGTCAGGAAGCGCTGCGCGGCGTTGAGCATGCTGCCCCAGGACGGGGCCGGCGGCTGCTGGCCGAGGCCGAGGAAGGACAGCGCGGCCTCGGCGATGATCGCGGCCGCGATCGACAGCGTCGCCTGCACCAGCAGTGCCGGCAGGATGTTCGGCAGGATGTGGACCAGCGCGATGCGCCAGCGCGGATTGCCCATCGCGCGCGCTGCCTCGACGTAGTCTTCGACCTTGACGCTCATCACCTGGCCGCGGGTCAGGCGAATGAAGATCGGCGTCGCCGAGACGCCGATCGCGATCATCGCATTGCCGAGGCTCGGTCCGAGGAAGGCCGCAAGCGCGATCGCCAGGATCAGGAACGGGCAGGCCAGCATGGCATCGGTGATGCGGCTAATCAGCGCGTCGATGAAGCCACCACGATAGCCGGCGAGGAGCCCGAGCGGGACGCCGATCACCAGCGCAATGCCGACCGAGATCACGCCCGCAAGCAGCGAGGCGCGGGCGCCAAAGATGACGCGGGCCAGCACATCGCGGCCGAGCTCGTCGGTGCCGAACCAGTGCTGCGCCGAGGGTGCTTTGCGCACCAGCGACCAGCTCGTGGCGATCGGATCGTAGGGCACGATCAGCGGCGCGAAGATCGCGAGCAGAACGAAGAGAGCGATCACCGCAAGTCCGAGCACCGCGCCCTTGCGTCTGACGAGCCGCCGCCAGGCGCGCCGCGCCGGACTGTCCAGCGTCTCGGAGGCGGCGAGTGCGGCTGATGTCCCGAGCGTGGCATCGGCCATCGGATCAGCTCCTCAGCCGCGGGTTGACGAGGATGTAGGCGATGTCGGCAATCAAATTGAGCGTGATGTAGATCGTCGCTGTCGTCAGCACCACGCCTTGCACCACGGCATAGTCGCGGTTGAACACGGCATCGACGATCAGCTTGCCGAAACCGGGGATCGAGAAGATCTGCTCGGTGAGGACGGCGCCCGACAACAGCGTGCCGAGTTCGAGCGCGCCGAGCGTGATGATCGGCGTCAGCGCGTTGCGCATCGCGTGCTTGAGGATCACCGAGCGCTCGGATAGGCCCTTGGCGCGCGCGGTGCGGACGTAGTCGCTCTCCAGCACCTGAAGCATGGCGCTTCTGGTGTGGCGCATCAGGATCGCCGCGATTGCGTTGCCGAGCACGAAGGCCGGCATGATGGTCGCGGCGATGCTGGCGCGCCAGTCCTCGGTCAGCGGCACGTAGCCGGAGGCCGGCAGCCAGCCCAGCTCGATCGAGAACAGGAAGATCAGCATGATGCCGAGCCAGAAATTCGGCGTCGAGATGCCCCACAGCGCGAACAGATTGGCGCCATAATCCCAGGCGCTGCCTTTCTTCACCGCCGAGATGATGCCGGCGGGAATCCCAATCAGGAAGGCGATCACGATCGCCATGCCGGCGAGCTGCAGCGTCACCGGCAGCTTTTGCGCAATCAAGCTCAACACCGGCATCTTGTTGCGCAGCGATTCGCCGAAGTCGCCCGACAGCACGCCCTTGACCCAGTACGCGTATTGCACCGGGATCGGCTGATCGAGGTGATACTGCGCGCGGATCTGCGCGATCACGGCCGGATCGCGCTCCTCGCCGGCCATCACCAACGCCGGATCGCCCGGCAGCAAATGTTGCAGCGAGAAGATCAGGACCGAGACGAAGAACAGCGTCGGGACGATCTGGAGCAGCCGCCTGGCGAGAAAGTTCAGCATGGCAAGCATCCGTCCTTGAGTGAAGAAATGGCGGATGTGACTACACGCTCAACTGTCTCCGTTCCCTTCCCCCTTGTGGGGGAGGGCAATCGCATATGGCGTCTGCGGAGGTTGTCCGCGGCCTCCCTTCGCCTCTCCCGCTTGCGGGGGAGGCCGACGCGTGCGCAGCGCGCGGCGGGTGGGGGCCCCCTCCACGAGACGACTCGCGGAGAGAACCCCCACCCCGACCCTCTCCCGCAAGCGGGAGAGGGAGCCGATTGCCGATGCCGTTGCGACTCGAATCTCATATGCGATTGCTCTGCCTTGTGGGGTAGGGCAATTGCATTTGGGAAAAAAGCGCCCCGCGGCCGTCCTTCGAGACGCCCGCCTTTGGCGGGCTCCTCAGGATGATGTCTTGTTTTGCGGCACAATAGTAGACCCTCATGGTGAGGAGCGCCGCTTGCGGCGCGTCTCGAACCACGAGGCCGAGTACGTGCCGCCCAAGGCGGCATATGCGATAGCCCTGCCTTGTGGGGGAGAGATAGCAAGGGGAGTAACCCAACGGGATTCTGAGTTCGTGGCACCTCACACCCCAGCCCTCCCCCACAAGGGGGGAGGGAGTGGAGAGAGTGCCGGTCGCAGCTATTCTCATTTCAGCTTCAGCCCGACCACGCGCACCAGTCCGTCGGGCATCTGCTTGTAGCCTTCGAGTTTTGTGGTGTGCGCGATGATGATGCGACGGTGATAGATGTAGAGAAGGGGCTCATCGTTGAGTTCTAGCTTGGTCAGCTTGGCATAGATCGCCTTGCGCTGCGCCATGTCGGTGGTGAGACGGGCGTCGTCGAGCGCCTTGTCGGCCTCGGGATTGCTCCAGGCGCTGTAGTTCTGCGGCGCATTGGAGTGCAGGAAGACATAGGAGTTGCCGTCCGGATCGATCCGGCCGCTCCAGGCCAGCATGTAGGCCTGGTACTCGCCGGCCTCCGCCTGCTTCAGCGAGGTCGCAAACTCGGTCACCCTGATCTTCATGTCGAAGCCGGCTTCCGCCGCCATCGACTGAATGACCTGCGCGCTGCCTTCGGTTTCCGGTCCCTTGGGGACCATGAAGTCGACCGTCACGGGCGGTGTGACGCCGGCCTCCTTGAGCAGCGCCTTCGCCTTCTCGATGTCGCGCGCGCGGATCGGAAAGTCCTTCTGGTAGTAGGGATGCTCCGGGCTGACCCACTGGTTTCCGGGCTTGAACTCGCCGTTAAACACCACCTGGTTGATGGCGTCGCGATCGATCGAGAGGTCGAGCGCCTGCCGCACTTTGGCGGACTGGCTCAACGGGCCCTTGGCCTTGTCCTTGCCGATGTTGAGCGTGATGCCCTGATAGCCGAGCTCGATCGCGCTCGACACTTTCAGGCGGGAGTCCGCACGCACATCCTTCAGGTCGGTCGCGAGCACGCGCTCAATCAGATCGAGCCCGCCGGATTTCAGATTGGCGAGCCGTACCGTGGGGTCAACAATCGGCAGATAGACGATGCGGTCGATGAAGACGTTGTCCTTGTTCCAGTAGTCGGCGAACTTCTCCAGCACAATGCGGTCCTGCTGCACGCGTTCGACGAACTTGTAGGGGCCGGCGCAGACCGGGTGCAGGCCGAACTTGTCGCCTTCGGCCTTGGCGGCCTTGGGCGAGACCATCATGCCGGCGCGGTCGGTGAGCTGTGCGATCAGCGGCGAGAACGGCGCTTTCAGCACCAGCTTGATGGTGAGAGGATCGATGACGTCGATATGGTCGACGCTGGCGAGCTCAGGTTTGCGGAACGAGCCGGAGAACGTCAGGTGCCGCTCCAGCGAGAATTTGGCGGCCTCCGCGTCGAGCGGCTCGCCGTCCTGGAATTTGACGCCAGGCCGCAGCTTGATCGTGACCTCCCTGCCGTCGGCGGAGGTCTCATGCGACAGCGCAAGCTGCGGCACGATGTTGAGCTTCTCGTCGATATCGAACAGCTTGTCGCACAGTGCGGCAAACACGATGCGTCCGACATAGGTGCGCGCCATGGTCGGATCGAGGACATCGGGGTCCTCGGCAAGGCCAATTCGCAGCGTGGTTTGCGCTTGGGCGCCGGCCACCAGCGACAGCAGCAGGGCCGCGGCAGTTGCCGCCAAACGAAGCGTCCTCATCATCCAGCTCCCATCGTTATGCCTGTGGCGTCGTCCCGACCTGACCAACCCCGGCGCGTCCGGTCCCTTCCGCCGTGGCGCCGAAGGCAGCGACCAATTTCTCCAGCACCGGCGAAAATGCGCCATCCGAGGGCACGATGCTCTGCGGCGGCGGCAGCTCCGCCGTGCGGTGACAGGCCGTGGCATGGCCTGTGCCATCCGCCAGCAATTGTGGCACCTCGCTGCGGCAGCGTTCGATCACAAAAGGACAGCGGGTGTGGAAGCGGCAGCCCTGCGGCGGATGGAGCGCGCTCGGCAGCTCGCCCTCCAGCACGATGCGGCTGCGCTTGGCGCGCGGTTTCGGCACCGGGATCGCCGACAACAGCGCACGGCTGTAGGGATGGCGCGGCGCGGCGAACAGTGCTTGCGCGTCCGCCGTCTCGACGATGGTACCGAGATTCATCACCGCGACGCGGTCGGCAATGTGCTTCACGACCGCCAGATCGTGCGAGACGAAGATGTAGGCGAGCTTCAGGCGATCCTGCAAATCGCGCAAAAGATTCAGGATCTGCGAGCGGATCGAGACGTCGAGCGCCGACACCGGCTCGTCACAGATGATCAGCTTTGGCTGGACCGCAAGGGCCCGCGCGATCGCGATGCGCTGGCGCTGGCCGCCGGAGAATTCGTGCGGATAGCGGCGGGCGAAGCGCGGCTCGAGGCCGACCAGGCGCAACAGATCCTCAACCCGCTCGCGGCGGCGCGCCGGCGGCATCAGGTCGTGCAGCGCCAGCGGCTCGGTCAGGATCTGGGCCACCGTCATCCGCGGATTGAGCGAGGCGTAAGGGTCCTGGAAGATGAGCTGCGCGTCGCGGCGGAACGCGCGCAACTGCTCGGCGTTGAGTGCTCCGAGATCGCGCCCCTCGAAGTGCACGGTGCCGGCGTCCGGCTCGATCAGCCGCAGCACCAGCCGGCTGACGGTGGATTTGCCGCAACCGGATTCGCCGACCAGTGCCAGCGTCCTGCCGGCCTCGACCGTGAAGCTGACGCCGTCGACAGCCTTCACATGTGCGGTCGGCCGGCCGAACACCGAGCGTTCGGCGACGAAATGCTTCTTTAGCCCCTCGACCTCGAGCAGCGCGTTCATGACACCAGCCGTTCCAGCGGCGCCCTGATGCAGCGCGAAGCGTGGGTTGCGTTCAGCATCGCGAGCGGCGGCGGGGATTTCGTGCAGGCGTCCTCGGCGAACGGGCAGCGCGCGGCGAAGCGGCAGCCCGCAGGCGGATTCGCCATGTTCGGCACCATGCCTTCGATGGTGGCGAGGTGGATGGTGCGGCGGTCGAGTCGCGGGATCGAGCCCAGCAGGCCGACCGTGTAGGGGTGCTGCGGATTGGCGAACAGTTCGTCCACCGGTGCGCGCTCGACGATCTCGCCGGCATACATCACCGCGACCTCGTCGCAGACCTCGGCGACCACGCCGAGGTCGTGGGTGATCAGGATGATCGCAGCACCGCTTGCGGCCTTCAGCTCGCGCATCAGGTCGAGGATTTGGGCCTGCAAGGTGACGTCGAGCGCGGTGGTCGGCTCGTCGGCGATCAGGAGCTGCGGGTCGCAGGCCAGCGCCATCGCGATCATCACGCGCTGGCGCATGCCGCCGGACAGCTTGTGCGGAAACTCGTCGATGCGTTTCTCGGGTGAGGGGATATGGACCCGTCGCAGCAGCTCGACGGCGCGCTCGCGTGCCTTCCGCCGCGAGCCGCCGCGGTGGCGCAGGATGGTCTCGATGATCTGGTCGCCGATCGTGAAGCTCGGATTGAGCGAAGTCATCGGCTCTTGGAAGATCATCGCCAGGCGATTGCCGCGCAGGTCGCGCAGCGTCTGATCCGGGACATCGAGCAGGTCGGAACCGTCGAAGCGGATCGAGCCCGACACGGTCGCGGATTGCTTCGGCAGCAGGCCCATGATCGCAAGCGAGGTCACGCTCTTGCCGCAGCCGGATTCACCGACCAGGCCGAGCGTGGCGCCGTTGGCGACGGAAAGATCGACCCGGTCGACGGCATGCGTGGTGCGGCCGTCGTCGCCCTGGAAGATGACGCGCAGGCCGTCGATCTCGATCAGCGGACGCGCCGTCATCGCCGGCTCGCTGTCGCGGCTTCGATCCCGGCCTCGATTACGGCGCGATCGGTGACGCCGGCCGGGTTGTCCCGCGTCGGCATGAAGCGGCGGAAATGCACCCAGCGCTCGCGGCTGACGGCCTCCAGCCGCTCCAGTTCGCGCAGGGGCTCGGCATGATCGTCGACCCGCAAATCGAGATCAGACCATTCCTCGGCGCCATAAATCAGCAGCGCCGCCGATTGCTTGCCGCGCTTGTCGCCACCCGCCGCTTCACCGGCAAGCATCGCCTTGATCAGCCGTTGCGGGAACGGCAGCGTCTCATCCGCGGCATAGGTCCGCGCCGTCTCATCCAGCACCGCCGGCCCGGTCAGCATGTTGCCGGCGATCGAAAAGCCGTCGCCCGCGATGTTGCCGAACCAGTCGATGCACTCCTTGCCGGAATGCGCTGCGATGCGGCCGCTGGCGTCCATGACATGCACCTGCCGGCTGTCGCGGCCGGCATCGGCGGCGAGCAGCGCGGCGATGACATCGTGCGGGCTTTTCCCCTCGCGCAGCAGCGCGAGGCCGTCGATGCCGTAATAGGGATTGACCATCGCCTGGGTCGCGATCGCGCCGACACCGGCAGCGATATAGGGCACCCGCGCGCCGGACGCGAAGAACCGTGTCGCAACGGCGATGCCGAACTGCCCGGTGGCGCTGTCGCGGGCGATGATCGACCAGGTCATCTCATATCCCTATCTCCCTCTCCCCGCTCTCGCGGGGAGAGGGTTGGGGTGAGGGGTTCGTTCCGTCGACAACGGTGTAGGTCGAATATGCGGAGATTCCCCCTCACCCGGAATCCAAGCTCTGCTTGAATTCCGACCTCTCCCCGCAAGCGGGGCGAGGTGAAGTTGGGAGCTGACTCTGCAATCCGACGCGACATCGTCATGCTGTGGCGGTGGTCTCGTTTAGCGGCCGGCGGCGTAGCCCTGCATGCCGCGCGGATTGGCCGCGGCGCGGCGACGAGGCCCGACTTTCGAGGCTGCGGTCAGCCGGCCTTCCGACCAGTCGGGACCAATCTCCACCACATGGCCGCGGCGCTTCAATTCGTCGATGGTCGACTTCGGAACCCTGTTCTCCAGCACCAGCACGCCGGGACGCGCGGTGCGCGGCCAGAACGAGATCGGAAAGTGCTCGGAGTGCCAGGCCGGCGCGTCGATCGCCTCCTGCAGATTCAGCTTGGCGTGGACATGGCGCAGGAAGAACTGCGTGATCCACTGATCCTGCTGATCGCCGCCCGGCGAGCCCCAGGCGAGATACGGCTCGCCGTCGCGCAGCGCCATGCTGGGCGACAGCGTGGTGCGCGGCCGCTTGCCGGGCGCGAGCGCGGCGGGATGGTTCTCCTCCAGCCAGAACATCTGGGCGCGGCTGCCGAGGCAGAAGCCGAGTTCGGGAATCACCGGCGAGGACTGCAGCCAGCCGCCGGACGGCGTCGCCGAAATCATGTTGCCCGCCTTGTCGATGATATCGAAATGCACGGTGTCGCCGCGCACTTCGCCGAACCGGCCGACCGTCGGCTCGCCGGCGCCCATGGCGCCGACCGCCTCGCGATGGCCTTCGGCATGGCGCAGCTTGACGACGCCGCCGAAACCCTCGACCGAGCCGGGACGGAACTCGAGCGACGCATGATCCTTCGAGATGAGCTTGCGACGCTCGTCATTGTAGGAATCCGACAACAGCGTCTCGATCGGGATGTCCGTGAACTTTGGATCGCCATAGAAGGTCTCGCGATCGGCATAAGCGAGCTTGGCGCATTCGATCTGCAGATGGATGAAGTCGGGGCCGACGGGATCGAGCCCGTCGAGGTCAAAGCCCTTCAGCAGCGCGAGCTGCTGCAGCATCACCGGGCCCTGGCTCCAGACGCCGGCCTTCTGCACGGTGTAACGGCCGTAGTCATAGGTCAGCGGGACTTCGATGGTCGGCTGCCAGCGCGCCATATCGTCGGCAGTCAGCACGCCGCGATGCGGCGAGCCGGAGACGTCCATGACCTCCTGGGTGCGGCAGAATTTGTCGATCGCCCCGGCGACGAAGCCCTTGGACCAGGCCTGGCGGGCGCGCTCGATCTGGGCGACGCGGTCGCCGCCGGCGCTTTCGGCTTCCTTGAGGATGCGCGCATAGGTTTCCGCGAGCCGCTTGTTGGTGAAGAGGGTGCCGGGCTTCGGCACCGCGCCATCGGGCAAGTACACGTCGGCGGACGTGGTCCAGTGCTTTCGGAACAACTGTTCGACAGTCTTGATGGTGGCCGACGCGCGCTCGACCAGCGGATAGCCGTCGCGGGCGTATGAGATTGCGGGCTCGAGCACGTCGCGCAGCTTCAACGTGCCGTAGTCGCGCAGCAGCAGCATCCAGGATTCGAACGTGCCGGGCACGCAGGCTGCGAGCAGGCCGGTGCCGGGCACCATTTCCAGGCCCTCGCTGCGATAATGCGCGATCGTCGCCTTGGCCGGCGCCGGACCCTGGCCGCAGATCACCTCGGTCTTGCCGCGCTTGATATCGTGCACGATGATTGGCACATCGCCGCCAGGACCGTTCAGATGCGGCTCGACCACCTGCAGCGTGAACGCCGTTGCGACCCCGGCATCGAAGGCATTGCCGCCCTTCTCCAGCGTGGCCATGCCGACCGCGGTGGCGATCCAGTGCGTCGAGGTGACGACGCCGAAGGTGCCTTCGATCTCGGGCCTCGTCGTGAACGGATCGGGGTTGATATTGCTCATGGGGCTTCACTTCCGGGTGCGTCTTGTGGCGCGCGCACTTGATCACAGGCGGGCTGGGATGCCAACCGATTGGTTGACATGGCGGCTCCCATCCGCGTGACTACGCCGGAACAGCGGCGGCCGAATTGTTGACGGCGTGGCAGGCGACCCCGTCGATCAGTTCCGGTGTCTTCTGCCGGCAGGGATCGAAGGCGAGGGGGCAGCGCGGGTTGAAAGCGCAGCCCGGCGGCGGATCGATCGGGTTCGGGATCTCGCCCTTTACCGGGATGCGCTGGCGGCCCGACATCGCCAGATCAGGCACCGCGCCGAGCAGCATCTTGGTGTAGGGCATCCGCGGATTGTCGAACAGCGTGCGGCCCTCGCTGATCTCGACGATCCGGCCGAGATACATCACGCCGATCCGGCTCGCCATATGACGGACGACCGCAAGGTTGTGACTGATGAAGAGATAGGTCAGGCCGAATTTGTCCTGCAGGTCGCGCATCAGATTGAGGATCTGCGCCTGCACGGAGACGTCGAGCGCCGAGGTCGGTTCGTCGCAGACGATGAATTCGGCCTCCGAGGCCAGCGCGCGGGCGATCGCGATGCGCTGACGCTGGCCGCCGGAAAATTCATGCGGGAATTTCAAGCCGTCGTCGGGGTGCAGCCCGACCAGCGACAGCAGCTCGCCGACGCGCGCCTTGATATCGCGCTCGCCCTGGATCAGCTCGAAGGCTCGGATCGGCTCGGCGACTATGGCATCGACCCTGAACCGCGGATTGAGGCTCGCATAGGGATCCTGGAAGATCATCTGGATGCGCCGGCGCAGGCGGCGGCGCGCCTGGGCCTGCCGCGGATCGGTCATCGAGACGCCGTCGATGACGACTTCGCCCGAGGTCGGCGGCAGCAGGCCGACGACCATGCGCGCGACCGTGGTCTTGCCGGAGCCGGATTCGCCGACCAGTGCCAGAGTCTCGCCGCGCTTGATATCGAAGCTGACGCCGTCGACGGCTTTGAGGAATTCGAGATGGCCGCCTTCCAGCACGCGGTTGAGCCACGGCTTCGAGACGTCGAAGACGCGGCGCAGGTTCTTGACCTCGATCAGGGTTGCGCTCATGCCGCCGTTTCCTTCGCCGGCTCGAACAGATGGCAGGCGACGGATTGCGCGCCCTGCCTGACAGGCTCGGGCCGTTCGACGCGGCAGCGGTCGAAGGCGAACGCGCAGCGTGGGTTGAACGGGCAGCCCGGCGGAATCGCCGACAGTCGTGGCATCGAGCCGGGAATCTGCACCAGCCGCTTGTCTTCGCCCGCGAGCGTCGGGATCGCGCCCATCAGGCCCTTGGCGTAGGGATGCAGCGGATTGCGCACCACGTCCTGCACCGGGCCGATTTCCGCAATCCGGCCGGAATACATCACCGCGACGCGGTCGCAGGTCTCGGCGATCACGCCCATGTCGTGGGTCACCAGCATCACCGCGGTGCCGTGATCGCGGCCAAGCCGCTTGATCAGCGCAATGATCTGCGCTTGCACGGAGACGTCGAGCGCAGTTGTCGGCTCGTCGGCGATGATCAGTTCAGGCTCGGCGCAGATCGCCAGCGCAATGACGACGCGCTGGCGCATGCCGCCGGAGAATTCGTGAGGATAGCCGTCGATGCGCTTTTCCGGAGCGGGAATGCCGACCTCGGCGAGCAGGTCGATGGCGCGCCGGCGCGCGGCGCTCTCGCTGAGGTCGGTGTGGGTGCGGATGGTCTCGACGATCTGATCGCCGATCCGGTAGAGCGGATTGAGGCTGGTCAGCGGATCCTGGAAGATCATGCCGATCCGCTTGCCCCTGATACGGCGGATCTCTTCCGGCGGAAGGTGATCGATCCGCGTGCCCGACAGCTCGATTTGGCCGCCGGAGATGCGGCCGGGCGGGTCGATCAACCCGATCACGGCGAGCCCCGTCACCGATTTGCCGGCGCCGGATTCGCCGACGACGCCGAGCACCTCGCCCTTGGCGATGTCGAAGGAGACGCCGTTGATGGCGCGCAGCGTGGCGCGGCGGGTGACGAACTCCACCTCGAGGTTACGCACGGAGAGAACGGGCTTGTTCATCGGAGCTTCGGATTCAATGCGTCGCGCAGCCAGTCGCCGAGCAGGTTGATGGACAGGATCAGGCCGGCAAGCGCAACGCCCGGGAAGGCGACGATCCACCACTCGCCCGCGAATAGATAGTTGTTGCCGATTCTGATCAATGTGCCGAGCGAGGGCATGGTGTCGGGCATGCCGGAGCCGAGGAACGACAGCGTCGCCTCGGTGATGATTGCGAGCGCGAGGTTGATGGTGGCGATCACGAGGATCGGGCCCATCGTGTTCGGCAGCACATGCCGCAGCATGATCTTCGGTGCCGGCAGGCCGATGAGCTGCGCGGCCGCCACATAGTCCTTGTTCTTCTCGACCATCACGGAGCCGCGCACGGTGCGGGCATATTGCACCCAGAAACTGAGGCCGATCGCGATCACGAGCACGCCGAGCGTGGCGGTCTCGTCGAGCCGGTTGCCGAGCAGCGACTTGGCGACGCCGTTGACCAGCAGCGCGATCAGGATCGCCGGAAAGGTGAGCTGCACGTCGGCGATCCGCATGATGACGCTGTCGGCCACGCCGCCGAAATAGCCCGCGACCAGTCCGAGCGCGATGCCGAGTGCGCCAGCGAAGATTACGCCCGACGCGCCGACCGCGAGCGAGATGCGCATGCCGTAGAGGATCGCGGAGAAGACGTCGCGGCCCTGCTCGTCGGTGCCGAGCAGGAACGGGCTCTGGCCGTCGGCCATCCATAGCGGTGGAATCCGAGAATTGATGAGCTGGAGCTGCGCCGGATCGAACGGGTTCTGGACCGCAAGCCAGGATGCGAAGATCGCGAGCAGGAAGAGCAGCGCAGTGACCGCGGCCGCCGCCATGGTCAGCCTCGAGCGGCGGAACGAATAGAAGACGTCGCTGTCGAGCGCGCGCGTGAACCAGCCGGCGCCGGTGCGCGGGCCTTGCGCGTTGTCTTCACTGCGATGGGGAACGACGGCGTCGGACATGGATCGGTCTCTCGCCTCAGGTCGCGCGGCTGACGGTCGTGCGCAGCCTCGGATCGACGACGGTATAGAGGATGTCGACCACCAGGTTGATGGTGACGAAGATCAGCGAGACCATCAGAAGATACGCGGCCATGATCGGGATATCGACATTTTGCACGGCCTGCACGAACAGGAGCCCCATGCCCGGCCACTGGAACACGGTTTCGGTGATGATCGAGAATGCAATAACCGAGCCAAACTGCAGGCCGGCGACCGTGATCACCGGAACCAGCGTGTTCTTCAGCGCATGACCGAAATGGATCGCGCGCGTGGTCAGTCCGCGGGCGCGGGCGAAGCGGATGTAGTCGGTGCGCAGCACCTCCAGCATTTCCGCACGCACCAGCCGCATGATCAGGGTCATCTGAAACAGTCCGAGCGTGATCGCCGGCATGATGATCGCTTTCCAGCCGGACACGGTGAGAAGTCCCGTGCTCCACCAGCCGAGCTTCACGACCTCGCCGCGGCCGAACGAGGGCAGCCAGCCCAAGGTCACCGCGAATAGGTAGATCAGCAGGATGCCGATCAGGAAGGTCGGCAGAGAAATGCCGATCAGCGAGACCGCCTGGAATAATTTGGCCAGGATGGTGTCACGGCGCAGCGCCGAATAGACACCCATCAGAATGCCGGCCACCATCGCCAGCAGCGTCGCGCAGATCGCAAGCTCCAGCGTCGCCGGCATGCGCTCCGCGAGCAGCGAGGAGACCGGCAGGCGGAACTGGTAGGACACGCCGAATTTGAACTGCAGCGCATTGACGAAGTAGCGGCCAAATTGCACCAGCACGGGATCATCGAGGCCGAGCGAGTGCCGGATTTCGGCCCGCTGCGCGGCGGAGGTGTCGATCGAGACCATCTGGTTCACCGGATCGCCGGCGAAGCGGAACATCGCGAACGCGATGACGCCGACGGCGAGCATGACGCCGATGGCTTGCAGTAGGCGACGAAGAGTGAAAGCGAGCATCTCTACCTTTCACTGCTTTTGACATCCGGCGCGCGGCGTTGCGCGGCCGGAAAACGAGAGGTCCCGGAAGCAGGCGCTTCCGGGACCCAATTCGCCAAAACCACTATTCACCCTGTTTGGTCGCCCAGTAGAGCAGGACCTGGTTGTCCGCACGCTGGACCAGCTTGACCTTTTTCGACACGCCCCACACCAGCGGTTGCTGATGCAGCGGAATGTAGCCGTAATCCTTGATAACGATGTCGTAGGCCTGCTTGATCAACTGGTCGCGCTTGGCCGTGTCGCTCTCGACCAGGACCTTGTCGGTCAGCGCGTCGACTTCCTTGTTGCAATAGCCGCCGAGATTGGCCTCGCCACGGGTCGAATCCTTCGGATCGTCGCGGCAGCCGAGGATGTCATGCAGCACGTTATGGGAGTCTGAGGTCGCAGGCGTCCAGCCCAGCATGAAGAACGAGGTCTGGTAGCCGCCGGGCTTCAGCACCTTGGCGAAATACTGCGCCTTCGGCTGCGCCAAGAGGTCCACCTTGACCCCAATGCGGGCCAGCATGCCGACCACCGCCTGGCAGATCGCGGCGTCATTGACGTAGCGGTCGTTCGGGCAGTCCATGGTGACTTCGAAACCGTTCGGGTAGCCGGCCTCGGTGAGGAGCTTCTTGGCGGCATCCGGATCGGCCTTCGGCCGGGTGAAGTCCTTCGACAGCGGATAAAGCTCGGGCGCGATCATCAGCGCCGAGGGCGTCGACATGCCGCGCATGACGCGGGTCTTGATCAGATCGACGTCGATCGCCTTGTAGAAGGCCTCGCGGACGCGGATGTCCTTGAACGGATTCTTGCCCTTGACGTTCGAGTACAAGAGCTCGTCGCGGGCCATATCCATGCCGATGAAGATGGTGCGGATCTCCGGTGCCGTCATCACGGTGGCGACGCCGCTCGCATTGACACGCTGGATGTCCTGGAGCGGAACCGGCTCGATCACGTCGACCTCGCCCGAGAGCAACGCGGCGACGCGGGTGGCGTCGGAGCCGATCGAGGTGAAGATGATCTCCTTGAGATTATGCTCAGGCTTCTTCCAGTAGCCCGGAAACGCCTTGAACACGGTCTTCACGCCGGGCTGGTGGCTCTCGATCGTGAAGGGGCCGGTGCCGTTCTCGTGCAACGCAGCGTAGCTCGGCGTGGTTGCGGAGGCCGGCGTCGGTGCGACGGAGTTGTTCTCCTCGCACCACTTCTTGTCCATAATGTACCAGCTATCCCATTGCGAGATCAGGATGGGATTGGGCGAATCGAGCGTCACGTCGACGGTGTAATCGTCGACCTTGGTGAATTTTGCGTCGGCCGGGACGTTGCTGAGAAAGTTGGAGCCCTTGGCGCGGACACGGTCGGCGGAGAACAAGACGTCGTCGGCGGTGAAGGGATCCCCATTGTGGAATTTGACGCCCTTGCGCAGATGGAAGCGCCATTTGGTCGGACTCAGAGTCTCCCAGCTTTCTGCCAGGGCGGGGATGATCTTGAGGTCCTTGTCGCGCGCGGTCAGGCCCTCGTAGACCTGGGCATGATGCGCGATCGTCGTGGTTTCCTTCAGCGTGTAGGGATCCAGCGACTTGAGCTCGCCCTGGTTGGCGTAGCGCAAGGTCTGAGCTGATGCCGGCAGGGCACAAACGAGCAAAGCGACGGTGGTCGCCGCAAACAAACGCCAACATACCGACATGTGATTCAATATCCCCCGTTATTGTCTGCCGGTTGCTGACATCCGGCTGCTGTTGCGGCCCATGTTGCCAGAGTTTGCTGCCCACGCAAGCACGATTTCCCAAAGGGTTAGCCGGTTTGCGCGGGTGCGCCGCAATGCCTAGGATTTCAAGATAAGGGGTAGCCGCGAGCGCGCGACATTCAACTTTCGGAGTGGCGGATGGCGGAATTGAAGGCCGACACCGTGGTCCTGGGGGCAGGAATGGTCGGCGTCAGTGCTGCCTTGCACCTGCAAAAGCGGGGCCGGGACGTGGCCCTGATCGATCGCCACAATGTCGCCGGTGAAGAAACGAGCTTCGGCAATGCCGGCATCATCGAATGCGCGTCGATCTTTCCTTACATGTTTCCGCGCGACGTCGGCGAGATCCTCAACTACGCGCTGAATCGCACGCCGCAGATGCGCTATCGCGTCGTCGACCTGCCGGAGTTCCTGCCTTGGCTGTTTCGCTACTACCTCGCTTCGTCGCCGGCGCGAGCGCTTGCCAGCGCCCATGCCGAGTTGCCGTTGATCAGGCGGAGCCTCATCGAGCACGAGGCGCTGGTCGCTGAGGCGGGCGTGCCGGGTCTGCTGCGCAAGACCGGTTGGCTGAAGCTGTATCGCTCCGAGGCCTCGCTGGCCAAGGCGGTGCACGAGGTCACGCGCGCCAAAGAGTACGGCCTCGACAATGAGGTGCTCGACGCCGAGGCGATCGTGGCGCGCGAGCCGCATCTGACCGGTACGTTCGCAGGCGGGGTGTATCTGCCGACGCCGGGCTTCGTTCCGGATCCCGGCGGGCTCGCCAAGGCCTATGCCGCCCTGTTCGGCCGCCGTGGCGGCCGCTTCTTCGTCGGTGACGGCCGTACGCTCGAGCAGCATGGCAGAAACTGGCGGATCGCGACGCTGCAGGGTTCGATCGCCGCGCGCGAGGTCGTGCTCGCGATGGGACCGTGGTCGGATCAGGTGCTCGCACCGCTCGGCTATGCGATCCCGCTGCAGGTCAAGCGCGGCTATCACGTCCATGTCGCGCCACGTGACAATGCCGTGATGAATGCGCCGGTGCTGGATGCCGATCTTGGCTACTGCCTCGCCCCGATGAACCGTGGCATCCGCGTCACCACAGGCGTCGAATTCGCGAGCCGTGACGCGCCCGCATCGTCAGCCCAACTCGATCTGGCGGTGCCGCGGGCGCGGAAGCTGTTTCCGCTCGGCGAGGTCATCGACGCAAAGCCCTGGAAGGGCGCGCGGCCGTGCCTGCCGGACATGCTGCCGGTGATCGGCCGGGCGCCGCGGCATCCCGGCCTCTGGTTCGATTTCGGCCATCAGCATCATGGCCTGACGCTTGGGCCGGTCACCGGCCGGCTGCTCGCGGAGATGATGACCGGCGAAACGCCGTTCGCGGATACCGGTCCATTTGCCGCGGAACGGTTTGGTTGACCATAACGGATGATTGAGGCCGGCTGAGGCTCGGCGCAGATCGGGTCGCTTGCATGACTCACCCTGTCGCGGTGATACTGATGCTGATGAGGCGCATGTGAGGAGGCGGATATGAAGGTCAATGTCGAGATAGATTGCACGCCCCTCGAAGCGCGGCAGTTCTTCGGACTGCCCGACGTGGCGCCGATGCAGACCGCCGTCATGGACAAGTTGCAGCAGCAGATGCTGTCGAACATCGAGAAGATCTCGCCGGAATCGTTGATGCAGAGCTGGTTCACCTTCGATCCCAAGCTCGCCGAACGCTTTCAGGACATGTTCGTGGCGATGGCCGGTCTCGGCGGTATGGGCAAGAAAGACAAGAAATAGGGGCCGCCATGGACAGGAGCGCCGATGCGGCCGAGCGCCGGTTGCGCCCGCCGAGCTTGTTTCTGATGCTGGCCGAGGCGCGCGGTGTGTTTGAGTTCAACACAAGCCTGCTGCTGTCGCCGCTCCTGATGCAGGCGCCGAAAGGCGACGGCCATCCGGTCCTCACGCTGCCGGGTTTCCTCGCCAGCGACCTTTCGATGGCGCCGATGCGGCGCTATCTGAAGGAGCTCGGCTACGATGCCCATGCCTGGAACATGGGCCGCAATTTCGGCGGCGTTGCCAGCCGGCGCGCGGCACTGCGCGATCTTCTGAGGCAAATCCACTTGGCGTCCGGGCGCAAGGTCTCGATCGTCGGCTGGAGTCTGGGCGGCGTCTATGCGCGCGATCTTGCGGTGCAGATGCCCGAGCTGGTGCGCTCCGTCATCACGCTGGGCAGTCCGTTTGCCGGTGACATCCGTGCGACCAACGCGACGCGGCTCTATGAGTTCTTGTCCGGCGAGGCGGTGGATGACATCCCCGAGATCCGCGCGGCGATCGCCGGCGACATGCCGGTGCCCACGACCTCGATCTATTCCCGCACCGACGGCATCGTGAACTGGCGGACCAGCCGGGTGCAGCCGTCGCCGACGGCGGAGAACATCGAGGTGCATTTTGCGAGCCACATCGGGCTCGGTGTCAATCCGGCCGCGCTGTGGGCGCTCGCCGACCGCCTCGCGCAGCCGGAGGGCGAATTTCGTCATTTTAACCGGTCCGGTCCCTTTGCCATTGCCTATGGGCCCGCGGAACAGGCACTATCCTGAGCTGACAACAAGAAGCGCCGCCAGGGCGCCCGCACGAGTTCTTGCTCTCGGGAGGAAACCATGGGCGACGCCAAGAAGCTGTCCTCGCTGGACGCATCGTTTCTCTATCTGGAAACGCCGGAAATGCCGATGCATGTCGGCAGCATGGCGATCTTTCGCCTGCCCGAAGACTACAAGGGCGATTTCTTCGAGGCGTTCAAGGCGATGCTCGCCTCGCGTCTGCACATCGCGCCGATCCTGAAGGCACGCCTGCAGAAGGCGCCGCTCGACATCGATCATCCGTCCTGGGTCGAGGACGATCAGTTCGATATCGACCGCCACATCTTCCGCGCCAGCCTGCCCGAGCCGCGCGACCGCGCGACGCTCGAGCGCATCGTCGGCTGGATGCATGCCAAGCTGTTGAACCGCGCTCGCCCGCTTTGGGAGTTCTACGTGTTCGAGGGCATGAAGGACAACGAGATCGGGCTTTATTCCAAGATGCATCACGCCTGCATCGACGGCGGCGCAGGGGCTGCGCTGACCAGCATGATCTATGACGTGACGCCGGTGCCGCGCCAGGTCGATCCGCCGAGCGCGAAAAAGGTCGCGCAAGAGCCGCGCGACATCGCCGCCAATCTGCTCGACGCCTATCAGCAGCTCTGGACCCAGCCCTTCGAGGCAGCGGCCGCGGCGCAGAAGAACCTCGAGCTGCCGCGCTCGGGCAAGAGCGACCTCGGCTCGATCCTGTTCGACAATGCCATGTTCCAGATCGAGAACGCGGTGAAGTTTGCCGGCAGCATGCCGACCGTGCTGAAGAGCCTGTCGGACGTGGTAGCCAAGGTCGCCGATCCGAGGTCGCGCGACAGTCTGCAGGCGATGTCCTCGCCGCCGACCATCCTGAACAAGGCGATCTCGTCGGAGCGCAGCTTTGCCGGGACATCGATCTCGCTGTCGCGAGCCAAGGCGGTGGCAAAGGCGTCCGGCGGCAAGCTCAACGACGTCGTGCTTGCGCTCGCCTCCGGCGTGGTACGGCGCTATTTGATCAGCCAGGGCGCGCTGCCGAACAAGTCGCTGACCGCGGGTGTGCCGATCTCGCTGCGCGAGGAGGGCAATGCCGACTCCAACAACCAGGTGTTCGGCATGATCTGCTCGATCGCGACCGATATCGAGGAGCCCCGGAAGCGGCTCGAGACCATCATCGCGCAATCCACCAAGTCCAAGGAGATGTCGCATCCGCTGCGCGCCCTGATGCCGCAGGTCTCCAACATCTCGTTGTTGGGCGCGCCAATCCTGGTCCAGGTCATGTCGCTGCTCTATAGCCGCTCTGATCTTTCCAACGTGCTGCCGCCGGCGGTCAACATCACCGTCTCGAACGTGCCTGGGCCGCGGCAGACGCTGTACGCCGCCGGCGCCGAGCTGTTGCACATCTTCCCGGTGTCGATCTCGACCCACGGTGTCGCGCTCAACATCACCGTGCAGAGCTATCGCGATCAGCTTGATTTCGGCTTCATCGTGGGCGCCAATATCATTCCCCATGTGCAGGTTTTGTGCGACATGCTGCCGCTCGAGTTCGATGCACTCGAGGCGGCGTTCGCGCCTCCGCCTGCGGACATCAAGGGCGCGGCCGAATAGGAGGTCTCCCAATGATTGAAATGCCGACGCTGCAGTTCGCCGAGACCAACGGCATCCGCATGGGGTTCTATGAAGCTGGCCCCAAGACCGACTTGCCGCCGGTGGTGTTGTGCCACGGCTGGCCGGAGCTGGCCTTTTCCTGGCGTCACCAGATCAAGGCGCTCGGCGAGGCCGGGATCCGCGTCATCGCGCCGGACCAGCGCGGCTATGGCGCGACCGACCGGCCGGAGCCGGTCGAGGCCTATGACATGGAGCATCTGACCGCCGACCTCGTCGGGCTGCTGGATCATCTCAAGATCGACAAGGCGATCTTCGTTGGCCACGACTGGGGCGGGTTCGTCGTCTGGCAGATGCCGCTCCGGCATCCGTCGCGGGTGGCCGGCGTCGTCGGCGTCAACACGCCGCATTGGGACCGCGCGCCGATGGATCCGATCGCGCTGTTCCGCCAGCGTTTCGGCGACCAGATGTATATCGTCCAGTTCCAGGATCCGGCCCGCGAGCCGGACCGCATTTTCGGCAGTCGCGTCGAGCAGACGTTCGATGCTTTCATGCGCAAGCCCGTGGCGCGTCCTCCGGGCACGCCGGAGGAGCAGCCGATCGCCGGCGTCGGCGCGTCGGCCCGGCTCAACCTCGCGTTTCCGCAGATGATCGCGAACTACGATGCCAAGCATGATCCGCGCACGCCGATCCTGTCGGCGGAGGAGAAGAAGGTGTTCGTCGACACCTTCACCAAGACCGGCTTCACCGGCGGCATTAACTGGTACCGCAACTTCACCCGCAACTGGGAACGTTCGGCTGGTCTCGACCATCACGTGCGGGTGCCCGCGTTGATGATCATGGCCGAGAACGACGCCGTGCTGCCGCCGTCAGCTACTGACGGCATGGAGAGACTGGTGCCGGACCTCGAGAAATACCTGGTCCACGACAGCGGCCATTGGACGCAGCAGGAAAAGCCCGAAGAAGTCAGCGCCAAGCTGATCGAGTGGCGTAGAAAGAAATTCGGCTAGACGTCATCCTGAGGTGCGCGCCGTCTTCGGCGCGCCTCGAAGGATGAGAGGGACTGGAGCAAGCAGCCATCCTTCGAGACGCGCGCGTTGCGCGCTCCTCAAGCAATAACGGCGAAGCCGTTATGCAGGGATGACGGCGCGTAGCGAGGGGGCAGTTTCAAAGATGGCGTCCGGCAACAGGCTGAGTCCGATTCCGCATCCGCCGACGAAGCCGGTGGTCGGCAACATGCTGTCGCTGGATTCCACCGCGCCGGTGCAGCATCTGGTGCGGCTCTCCAGGGAGCTCGGCCCGATCTTCTGGCTCGACATGATGGGCGCGCCGATCGTGATCGTCTCCGGCCACGATCTCGTCGACGAGCTCTCCGACGAGAAACGCTTCGACAAGGCGGTGCGCGGCTCGCTGCGTCGGGTGCGCGCGGTCGGCGGCGACGGCCTCTTTACAGCAGATACCAAGGAGCCGAACTGGAGCAAGGCGCACAATATCTTGATGCAGCCGTTCGGCAACCGCGCCATGCAGTCGTACCATCCGAGCATGGTCGACATCGCCGATCAGCTCGTCAAGAAATGGGAGCGGCTGAACGCCGACGAGGAGATCGACGTCGTCCACGACATGACGGCGCTCACCCTCGACACCATCGGTCTCTGCGGTTTCGACTATCGCTTCAACTCGTTCTATCGCCGCGACTACCATCCCTTCGTGGAATCGCTGGTGCGCTCGCTCGAGACCATCATGATGACCCGCGGCCTGCCGCTCGAAGGGCTATGGATGCAGAAGCGGCGCAAGACGCTCGCAGAGGACGTCGCGTTCATGAACAGGATGGTCGATGAGATCATCGCCGAGCGACGCGCTAGCACGGCTGCCACCGACAAGAAGGACATGCTGGCGGCGATGATGACCGGCGTCGACCGCGCCACCGGCGAACAGCTCGACGACGTCAACATCCGCTACCAGATCAATACCTTTCTGATTGCGGGCCACGAGACCACGAGCGGCCTGTTGTCGTGCACGATCTACGCGCTCTTGAAGCATCCCGAGGTCTTGAAGAGGGCTTATGAGGAAGTCGACCGAGTCCTCGGTCCCGACATCAATGCAAGGCCGACCTATCAGCAGGTGACGCAGCTCACCTACATCACGCAATGCCTGAAGGAGGCGTTGAGGATGTGGCCGCCGGCGCCGGCTTACGGCATTGCGCCTTTGGCCGACGAGACCATCGGCGGCAAGTACAAGCTGAAGAAGAATACCTTCATCACCGTGCTGGTGATGGCGCTGCATCGCGATCCCAGCGTCTGGGGGCCGAACCCCGATGTATTCAACCCGGAGAATTTCAGCCACGAGGCCGAGGCCAAGCGCCCGATCAACGCCTGGAAGCCGTTCGGCAACGGCCAGCGCGCCTGCATCGGCCGCGGCTTCGCGATGCATGAGGCGGCGCTCGCGATCGGCATGATCTTGCAGCGCTTCAAGTTGATCGACGTGCACCGCTACCAGATGCATCTGAAGGAGACGCTGACGATCAAGCCGGAAGGCTTCAAGATCAAGGTACGGCCGCGCGACGACAGGGAGCGCGGCGCGTTCGCCGGCAGCGCGAGCGCGGTTGCTGGCGCGCCGAAGGCGGCACGTGCGCCGACCACGCGTCCGGGCCACAACACGCCGATGCTGGTGCTCTACGGCTCCAATCTCGGCTCGGCCGAGGAGCTCGCCACACGCATGGCCGATCTCGCCGAGATCAACGGCTTTGCCACCCGGCTTGGTCCGCTCGACGACTATGTCGGCAAGTTGCCGGGGGAGGGCGGTGTGCTGATCATCTGTGCCTCCTACAATGGCGCGCCACCGGACAACGCAACGCAATTTGTCAAATGGCTCGGCGGCGCCCTGCCGAAGGATGCCTTCGCCAAGGTGCGCTACGCGGTGTTCGGCTGCGGCAACAGCGATTGGGCCGCGACCTATCAATCGGTGCCGCGCTTCATCGACGAGCAGCTCGCCGCGCGCGGCGCCCGCGCCGTCTATCCGCGCGGCGAGGGCGATGCGCGCGGCGATCTCGACGGCCAGTTCCAGAAGTGGTTTCCGGAGGCCGCGAAGGTCGCGACCAAAGAGTTCGGCATCGACTGGAATTTCACCCGCACCGCCGAGGACGAGCCGCTCTACGCGATCGAGCCGGTGGCGCAAGCGGGTGTGAACACCATCCTCACCCAAGGCGGCGCGGTGCCGATGAGGGTGTTGGTCAACAACGAGCTGCAGAACAAGGATGGTGCCAATCCCTCCGAGCGCTCGACGCGCCATATCGAAATCGAGTTGCCGGAAAACCTCAAGTACCGCGTCGGCGACCACCTCAGCATCGTGCCGCGCAATGATCCGACGCTGGTCGATTCCGTCGCCCGCCGCTTCGGCTTCCTGCCGGCCGACCAGATCAAGCTGCAGGTCGCCGACGGCCGCCGCGCGCAACTGCCCGTCGGCAATGCGGTGTCGGTTGGACGCCTGCTCACCGAATTTGTCGAGCTGCAGCAGGTCGCGACCCGCAAGCAGATCCAGATCATGGCCGAGCACACCCGCTGCCCGGTGACCAAGCCGAGGCTGATGGCCTATGCCGGCGATGACGATGCCTCCGCCGAGCGCTACCGCACCGAGGTGCTGGCAAGGCGCAAATCGGTGTTCGACCTGCTCGAGGAATATCCGGCCTGCGAGCTGCCTTTCCACCTTTATCTCGAGATGCTTTCGCTGCTCGCGCCCCGCTACTACTCGATCTCCTCGTCACCGGCAGGTGAGGCACAGCGCTGCAGCGTCACGGTCGGCGTGGTCGAGGCGCCGGCGAGCTCCGGCCGCGGCGTCTACCGGGGCGCGTGCTCGAACTATCTGGCACGCCGCCGCGCCGGCGACACAGTCCACGCCATCGTGAAGGAAACCAAGGCGGGCTTCCGACTGCCCGACGACAACGCGGTGCCGATCATCATGATCGGACCGGGCACCGGCCTGGCGCCGTTTCGCGGCTTCCTGCAGGAGCGCGCGGCCCGCAAAGCACGGGGCGCAACGCTGGGGCCAGCGGTGCTGTTCTTCGGCTGCCGTCATCCGGAGCAGGACTTCATCTATGCGGACGAGCTGAGGGCCTTCGCAGCCGATGGCGTCTCGGAGCTGCATACCGCGTTCTCGCGCGCCGACGGGCCTAAGACCTACGTGCAGCATCTCATCGCAGCGCAGAAGGATCGGGTCTGGGACCTGATCCAGCAGGGTGCGATCATCTATGTCTGCGGCGACGGCGGCAAGATGGAGCCCGACGTCAAGGCGACACTGATGTCGATTTATCGCGAGCGCGCGGGTGCGGATGCCGACATGGCGTCGCGCTGGATCGAGGCGATGGGCGCGAACAACCGCTACGTGCTGGACGTCTGGGCGGGCGGGTAGACACACCCTCGCCGTCGTCCCGGCGAAAGCCGGGACCCATAACCACAGTCGTGCATTGTTGTGCGGGGCCGTGGCCCCAGCCTTCGCTAAACCTGCTGCGGTGGTTATGGGTCCCGGCTTTCGCCGGGACGACGGCGGAGTTTGCCGCGCGTTCCTGCGTCAGAACATCGTGTTGTTGTTGGTCGAGTTCTCCGGGATCGGCTGCACCGCATCCCAATGCTCGACGATCTTGCCATTCTCCAGCTTGAAGATGTCGATGATGGCATTGCCGCGGGTACCGGGCTCGCGCACCGCGTGGACGTGGAGGATCACATAATCGCCATCGACGAAGGAGCGCTTGATCTCGCTGTGCGAGTTCGGAAATTTGTCGCGCAGGAAAGCGATGAATTTGCGGAAGCCTTCCGGCCCGTCGGCGGCGTTCGGATTGTGCTGCACATAGCGGTCGCCGACATAAGCGAGTGCTGCGTCGGCATCCTTCTGGTTCAGTCCCTTCTCGTAAAAGGCCAGCACGGCCTTGCGGTTGGCTTCCTGCTGGGCCTCGCTGGTCGCCGCCATCGCGGCGGGGGAGGCGAGCGCAACGAGGACGGCAGCGGCGATCGCTGCTCGCGGCCGGAACAGGCTGTTCATCTGGAGGCTCCCGGTGACGGATTGCAAGCGGCCAATGCGCCGCGGCGGGCAGTCTATAGGCTCCGCGCCTGCGCCCGGAAGAGCGCACCCCACGCTCACATGGTTACCGGGAGAAACCTTGTTCAGGCGGCCTTGGCGGCTGCGCCGCGAGCATGCTGGTCGATGGCGTCGATGATCTGTGGCCACATCGGGATCGGCAGCGCGTGACCCATGCCGTCGATCATCACGAGCTTTGCGCCGGGGATCGAGGCGGCGGTGTCCTTGCCGCCTTCGGGGTGGACCAGCGGATCGACCGTGCCATGGATCACCAATGTCGGCGCCTTGACGCTGCGCAAACGCTCCTTGCGGCTGCCGGAGGCCAGCACCGCGCGAAGCTGGCGGCTGACGCCGGCCGGATTGAGCCCTCGTGCATAGGTCCGTTCCGCGCGCGACCGGTCCAGTGCTTCATCCTGCGGAAACGAGCCGTTGCGCAGCACCTTCCAGGTCTGCGCATAGCGCGCGAAATACTCATCCTTGGTGGCGGGTGGCGGCGCCATCAACACCGCGGCCGCCTCGCGGCTCGGCCCCGGCACCCTGGGATTGCCAGTGGTCGACATGATCGAGGTCAACGAGAGTACGCGCTCCGGAAACGTGATCGCGACTTCCTGTGCGATCATGCCGCCCATCGAGGCTCCGACCAGATGCGCCTTCCTGATGCCGAGCGCATCCATCAGCCCGATCGTGTCTCGTGCCATGTCGATCAGCCTGTACGACGCCGCGACCGGAATCTTGAGGAAGCGTAGCTTGAGCAATTCGAGCGCCGTCAGACGCTTGCCGCCGCTCAGATGCGAGGACTTTCCGATATCCCGGTTGTCGAAGCGGATGACGCGGAAGCCGCGCGCGGCGAGCTGCCGGCAGAATTCGTCGTCCCAGTGGATCATCTGGGCGCCGAGACCCATGATCAAGAGCAACGGTTCAGCGTCCGCATGGCCGAAGATCTCGTAGCAGATGTCGATGCCATTGGCGCGGACGAGCTGCGGCGGCTGATGGGCGAGCGAGGTCACGGGCATCCCCCTGCTGGTATCGCGATCAGGAAACTCTATGCCACGGTTTGACGCAGCGCAGAAGGCTTTCGATGTGGTTGACGACGGCGTGGAGTTGACCGGCCTGCGACAACGGTGTCGTATGCTCGAAACAAGCGAAAGCGCGCCAAGCGCTCGGAGTTGGTGTGGAGGAGCGCCGAATGGCCGACAAGGGCAACGACCCTGCCGTGATCTGGCAGACGATGATGGGCGAGATGGAGAAGGGCTTCAACTCCTTCGCCAACCAGGCGATGTCGTCGCCTGAGTTCTCCAAAATGATGAATCAGGCCGGCGGCGTCGCGGCGGGCGCGCAGAAGCAGCTTTCCGAGCTGATGGAGAAATATCTGCTGGCGATGAACCTGCCGAGCCGTGCCCAGCTCGTCGGCTTGGCCGAGCGGCTGCAATCGATCGAGGGGCAGCTCAACGAAATCAAGTCGCTGCTGCAGCAGGTACATCATAACTCGCTGACGCCCGAGGACGACTATGGTGCTGCGCCGCGGCCGCCGCGTACCAAACGTCCGCCGTCGGAGGGGGAGCCGTAATGAACGCTCCCACCGGCTTTGATTTCGCCTCGATCTCCGAGCGGGTTCAATCCGAGGTGCAACGCGCGATCCAGCGCAGCATCAAGGGTGTCGAATATTTCTCGACTGCGGGCCCGTCGCTCGGCTCGACGCCAAAGGACGTGCTGCATTCGCGCGGCACCATGAACCTCTATCACTACCGCCCCCTGGCAGATGAAGTGTATCGGGTGCCGGTGCTGATCGTGATGGCGACCACCAATCGCGGCTACATCCTCGATCTGGTGCCGGGGCAGAGCTTCATCGAATTCCTGCTCAAGCACGGCTACGACGTCTACATGCTGGATTGGACCGCGCCGAAGCCGGAAGAGAAATCGCTCCGCATGGAGGACTATGTCCTCGACTTCATCCCGGATTCCATCCGTCGTATCCAGCAGGATTCCGGCGAGAAGGATGTCTCTGTCATCGGCTATTGCTTCGGCGGCGTGCTGTCGCTGCTCTACGGCTCGATCTTCAAGGATGGGCCGATGAAGAATCTGATCTGCTTCACCACGCCGATCGACTTCCGCGAGATGAAGCTGTTCTCCAACTTCGCCGACCGCCGCTATTTCGACGTCGATCGCCTGCTCGAGAGCGCCGGCAACATGCCGCCCGAACTGATCCTGCAATCGTTCGAGATGCTGCGGCCGGCCTCGCGCGTGGCGAGCCAGGTGCAGCTCTGGGAGAACATCTGGAACGATGAGTTCGTGAAATCGTACCGGATGTTCGACCGCTGGGCGACCGACACGCTGCCGCTCGCGGGTGAATATTTCCGCGCCATCACCAAGGACCTGATGTGGGACAACAAGCTCTACAACGACACCATGACGGTCGGCGGCCGCGATGCGAAGCTTGCCGACATCAAGGTGCCGATCCTGCACGCGGTCGCAGAGCACGACCACATCGTGCCGTATGATGCGGCAAAGCACCTGATCACGAAGGTCGGCTCCGAGGACAAGGAGGAGGTGATGCTGAAAGGCGGTCACGTCTCGCTCGTCGCCGGCGCCAATGCAATCAAGCGGCTGTGGCCGAAACTGGACTCCTGGTTGGGCAAGAGATCGACATGACCGAACAACGTTCCTATCCGCGCCACGTCAAGCTGGATGCCGGCGACATCGAGTTTCGCCTGATGACGCGCGCCGACGAGGCTGCAGTGCTGGCCTTCGCGCAAAAGCTGCCGACGCATGATCTCCTGTTCCTGCCGCGCAACATCAGCCAGCCGAAGGTGCTGTCGGCCTGGATCAACGAGATCGAGCGTGGCGACATCACGAGCCTGCTCGCGATCAAGGACGGCAAGGTGGTCGGCTGCGGCACGCTGGTGCGTGACCCCCACTCCTGGTCGCCGCATGTCGGCGAAATCCGGATGGTGGTGTCGCTCGACGTGCGCGGGCAGGGCGTCGGCCGGGCGCTGTCGCAGGAGACCTTCGCTATCGCGCTCGGCGCCGGGCTGGAGAAGTTCTCGGTGCAGATGACGGTCGACCAGCGGGCGGCGATCGCGTTGTTCGAGGGCCTCGGCTTCAAGGCGGAGGCGCTGCTCCGTGACCACGTTCGCGATGCCGAGGGCAAGACCCACGACATTGTGGTGCTCGGGCACAATGTGGCGCTGGTCCGGGCGCAGATGGAGGCTTATGGACTACCGGATGCCGTTCGGTAGTAATTAGGCACCGTCGACTACCGGTTCCGCGAGCAACCCGTTGCATACCCTGAGCATATCACGGGCTCGTGATATTGCGATGCAATATCTATATTGCATCGCAGCATTAACTATGGCACAATATCCTCGCCCTGGGCCATAGCGGACGGGGTGAGCCCATAGCTCAAACCTGAGGATGGAGAGACCGCAATGACCACCGAAACCAATTCCGTGCTGAACAGCGTCAAGGAAGCCTTCGCACCCGTCACCGAGGCATTCACCAAGCTCCAGAACCTGGAAGTTCCGGAAGCCGCCCGTGAATTCGTCAAGAAGCAGGCCGAGGTCGCCAAGACCCGCGCCGCCGATGCCTATGCTGGGTCGGAGAAGGTGACCGCCGTGATCGAGTCCGCTGTTGCCGGTTCGGTGACCGAGGCCGCCAAGATCAGCCGCACCATCCAGCAGGCGATCTACCAGGACGCCGAGGCATTCTTCACCGGCATCGACAAGCTCGCGTCCGCGAAGTCGCTGAGCGAAGCCGCCCAGATCCAGTCGGACCTGGTCCGTGCCAACGGCGAGGTATTCGTCTCGCGGGCGAAGGCTACCACCGAATATCTCGGCAAGCTTGTCGCCGACAGCGCCAAGACTGCTCAGGACAACTTCGCCAAGGTCTACGGCAAGACCGCCTGATCGCGCTGACCAACTGCCCAATTCGAAGGCCCGCCATTCTGCGGGCCTTCTTTTTTGGGCGGGCTCCAATACATCCCCTCATGGTGAGGAGGCGCTCTTGCGCCGTCTCGAACCATGAGGCCACCATACGGGCCTCATCCTTCGAGACGCGCTTCGCGCTCCTCGGATGAGGGTCGTCGTGTCGTTCGATCGAAAGTCTCCATGACCCTTCCCGCCACCCTCGTCGCCACTCCCATCGACGTCGAACGCGCCGCCGAGCTGCGGCGCGTCAAGTGGCTGGCGACGGGCGTGCTGGCGACGACCTTCATCATCTTCATCACCTCGAAGGCGCTGCTGCCGATGCATCCGGCCTTCGGCTTCATCGCCGCGTTCGCGGAGGCCGCGACCATCGGCGGGCTCGCCGACTGGTACGCCGTCGTTGCCCTGTTCAAGCGTCCGCTCGGATTGCCGATCCCGCATACCGCGATCATCCAAAGCAACCAGGCTCGCATCGCCGAGAAGCTCGGCGAATTCATCGAGAACAATTTTTTGGAGGCTGGGCCGGTCGAGGCCAAGCTGCGCGAGATCGATTTCGGAGCGTTCATCGCCGACTGGCTGCGTGACCGCAAGCGCAGCGAGGACCTTGCGCGCTTCGTGCTGCGGATGCTGCCTGAGGCGTTTGCGGCGACCGAGACGTCGGGCCTGATGCAGTTCATCAGCCGCCGCGTCACGACGCAGGTGCTCTCGATCGATCTTGCTCCGCTTGCCGCGGGCGCGCTGCGCGGCTTCGTGCAGGAGGGCAAGCATGAGGGCCTGCTCGACGACATCCTGCGGGTGATGCACCAGACGCTGACGCAGAAGGAAACCATGGCCGTGATCCGCGACAAGGTGCGTGCGGAGATGCCGACGCTACTGAGGCTCTATCGTGCCGACAAGTTCGTGGTGAACCGGATCATCGCATCGGCGACGAAGTTCTTCGAGGAGGTGCGCAACGATCCGAAGCATCCGTTCCGCGGCGAGTTCGACCGGATGCTGCTATCCTTCGTCGACCGTCTCGGCAGCGACAAGGCATTCGCGGATCGCGTCGAAGGCCTCAAGCGCGACCTGATGGCGCGGCCGGAGCTTGCCAATCTCGGGCGCACTGTCTGGGCCAATGTCAAGGATTTCATCCAGCGCAGCGCCTCGGGCGAGTCGCAGGTGTTGCAGCATCAGCTTGCGAGAATGTTCGTCGAGGCCGGCGATGCGCTGGCCGGCGATGTCGAGCTGCGCGGCGAGATCAACCAGGGCCTTGTCGCCATCCTGCGCACCGTGATTGCCGAGCAGAAGAGCGGGGTCTCGACCTTCATCGCCGATCAGATGAAAACCTGGGACATGGAGCAATTGATCTCCCTGATCGAGGTCAATGTCGGCAAGGACCTGCAATACATCCGCTTCAACGGCTCGCTGATCGGCGGGCTGGCCGGGCTCGCGCTTTACACGCTCGAATATGCGTTGCGCCTGCTGTGACCGACTGGGCTGCGGCCCTTTTGGTTGTGGCAAGTTAGTTGTGGCAAGTGTGATCCGCGCGGCTTGCGAGGAACTGGCCGGTTCCCTAGCTTTCAGGACGGATTTGCGTCGTGAAATGATTCCGTTGGTAAGCGTCAGGTCTGCTGACCCATCCTGTCGATATCGCCGGCCGCTGTGATGCGAGAAGCCGAGCCGGGAAGAGGAGCTGAAATGTCCTTTGCTGCGCAGACGCTGCGCCCGCCGTCCAGGGCGCTGATGTTGCTGGAAGGCCGCGCCTTTCATGAGCTTGGCGCCTTCCTTGGTGCATTGCCGTTATTGAGCCTCGCCCCGCGCGGTGACGGCCATCCGGTGCTGGTGCTGCCCGGTTTGATCGCATCAGACATCTCAACCCGGCCGCTGCGCCACTTCCTCAGGAGTAAGGGTTACGCCGTTAGCGGCTGGCGGCAGGGCCGCAATCTCGGGCTTCGTGCCGGCGTGAAGGATGCGATGGTCGACCTGCTGCAGGAGCTGAACGACAAGAGTGGCCGCAAGGTATCGCTGGTCGGCTGGAGCCTCGGCGGCCTCTATGCACGACAGCTTGCCAAGATGATGCCGGAGCGCGTGCGCCAGGTGATCACGCTCGGCAGCCCGTTTGCCTCGGGCCCGAAATCGACCAACGCATGGCGCGTCTATGAGATGGCCAGCGGCCGCCGTGCCGAGGACGAGGATGCCCGCTTCGGCGGCTCACTTGCCGGCGCGCCTCCGGTGCCGACCACCGCGATCTTCAGCCGCACCGACGGCGTCTGCGCCTGGCAGGGCTGCCGCGAGCAGGCCTCGTCGATGTCCGAGAGCATCGAGGTCGAGAGCAGCCATTGCGGCATGGGCCATCATCCGGCGGTGGTTTACGCGGTCGCCGATCGCCTCGCGCAGAAGGAGGGCGAATGGGCCCCGTTCGACCGCGGCGGCTGGCGCGGCATCGTCTATCCGGATCCGGACCGCTGACTTCTGCTTGGTTGGAAGCCGCGCGGAGGCTTCCGTGGCCTCGTGGTTCGAGACGCGCGGCTTTGCCGCGCTCCTCACCATGAGGGTCTAAGAATCCTGAGGAGCGGCCTCTTGGCCGCGTCTCGAAGGATGCGGCCCCGCTGTCAGTCCACCCCACATTGTCGTGAATCGACAAAACGCGCTATGCGTTGACGCATGCCCCAGCCGCTTGCCCGCATCGTCGACCAGTTGAAGCGTGAGCCGTCGCGCACGGGCTCGATCGTCATCACCGTGTTCGGCGACGCCATCGTGCCGCGGGGCGGGTCGGTGTGGCTTGGCACGCTGCTCGAATTCTTCCAGTCGCTGGATATCGACGGCAACGTGGTGCGCACCGCGATGTCGCGGCTCGCCGCCGACGGCTGGCTCGAACGCAACAAGGTCGGCCGCAACAGCTTCTATCGGCTCAACGCCAAGGGACGGCAGACCTTCGATACCGCGACCAAGCACATCTACGATCCGCCGCCGTCGGACTGGACCGGCCGTTTCGAGCTGTTGTTGATCGGCAATGGTGAGGATCGCGATGCCGCGCGCGAGGCGTTGAAGAATGCCGGCTTCGGCAGTCCGCTGCCAGGCGTTTGGATCGCGCCATCGGGCGCTCCGATCCCCGCCGAAGCGTCGCGCGCGATCCGTCTTGAAGTCTCCGCCGAAGACGACAGTGGGCGTCGGCTGCTCAGCGAGAGCTGGCCGCTCGATCGCACCGCGGATGCCTATCTGAAGTTCATCAAGACCTTCGAGCCGCTGCACGGCTGGATCGCCCGTGGCGAAACGCTTGATGACGCCGATGCCTTCACCGCGCGGATCCTGCTGATCCACTACTATCGCCGCGTTGTGCTGCGTGATCCGCTGCTGCCGGCTCAGCTCTTGCCAAGCGACTGGCCGGGCAGGGCGGCGCGGAAGCTCTGCGGCGAAATCTATCGAGGGCTGCTTTCGCCGTCGGAACGATGGCTTGATGACCATGCCACCAATGAAGACGGCCCGCTGCCGAAGCCCAATGGAGCCGTGGCGCGCCGCTTCGAGGGGGTGTAAATATATTACAAAAATAACTTGCGCGATCGAATTTGTGTTATATATTGGCGTGATAACACCACGGGAGGTCGGCCATGTATACGCAGGCGCTCAACGCATCCGATGGCGATGACCGCACCATCGAGGATGCTGCCCGTGCCGCGCAATTTCAGGCGCGCATCGATGCCGACGAGCGCATCGAGCCGAACGACTGGATGCCGGCCGCCTATCGCAAGACGCTGACCCGGCAGATTTCCCAGCACGCCCACTCCGAGATCGTCGGCATGCTGCCGGAAGGCAACTGGATCACCCGCGCGCCGAGCCTGCGCCGCAAGGCCGCGCTGCTCGCCAAGGTGCAGGACGAGTGCGGTCACGGGCTCTATCTCTACGCCGCTGCCGAAACGCTCGGCACCTCGCGCGAAGAGCTCGTCGACGCGATGCTGGCCGGGAAGGCCAAATATTCCTCGATCTTCAACTATCCGACGCTGAGCTGGGCCGATATCGGCACTATCGGCTGGTTGGTCGACGGCGCGGCGATCATGAACCAGATCCCGCTGTGCCGCTGCTCCTACGGCCCCTATGCGCGCGCGATGATCCGCGTCTGCAAGGAGGAGTCGTTCCACCAGCGCCAGGGTTTTGAGATCATGCTCACGCTGTGCCGTGGCACCGCAGAGCAGAAGGCAATGGCGCAGAACGCGCTCGATCGCTGGTGGTGGCCGGTGCTGATGATGTTTGGCCCGCCCGACCAGGTGAGCCAGCACAGCGACACCTCGACCAAGTGGAAGATCAAGCGCTTTTCCAACGACGAGCTACGCCAGAAATTCGTCGACGCCACCGTGCCGCAGGCCCAGTTCCTCGGGCTCACGATTCCCGATCCCGGCATGAAGCAGAACGCAAACGGCAATTGGGAATACAGCCCGATCGACTGGGAGGAGTTCAAGCAGGTGCTCGCCGGCAATGGCCCCTGCAACCGCGATCGGCTCGCCGCGCGCCGCAAGGCGCATGAGGAGGGCGCCTGGGTGCGCGAGGCCGCGATGGCCTATGCCGAGAAGCGCAGGAACCGCCAGCTTGCGCAAGCGGCCGAATAAGGAAGCGCCGACATGGCCACGCCGAATACTCCGCTCTGGGAAGTCTTCATCCGCAGCCGCAACGGGCTTGCGCACAAGCATGTCGGCTCGCTGCATGCGGCGGATGCCACGCTCGCGCTGCAGGCCGCGCGCGACGTCTATACCCGTCGTGGCGAAGGGCTCTCGATCTGGGTGGTGCCGTCGAGTGCGATCACCGCGTCCGATCCGTCCGAGAAGGGCATGATGTTCGAGCCGGCGGAATCGAAGATCTACCGGCATCCGACGTTTTACGACGTACCCGACGAAGTCGGGCATATGTAACTCAGACTTCTCTCCCTCATGGTGAGGGGCGCGAAGCGCGTCTCGAACCATGAGGTCCGCGGCCCATCCTTCGAGACGCGTTTCCGCGCTCCTCAGGGTGAGGCCTGAGCAAGTGGATGCAGGTGGGAACAGTAGAATGGCAGGCGCCAACATCGAGGTCTCCGAAACGCCGCTGGTACTCTACGCACTGCGCCGCGCGGACGACGCGCTGATCCTCGGCCATCGGCTGTCCGAATGGTGCGGCCACGCGCCGGCGTTGGAAGAGGACATGGCGCTTGCCAATATGGGCCTCGACCTGCTTGGCCAGGCCCGCGAGCTGTACGGCTATGCCGCCAAGGTCGAAGGCCGGGACAATGACGAGGACAAGTTCGCCTATCTGCGCGATGTCCGGCAGTACCGTAATCTCCTGCTGGTCGAGCAGCCGAACGGGGACTTCGCCCGCACCATAGTGCGGCAGTTCTTCTATGCGGCGTTCGCCGATCTCTACTGGCGCGCGATGATGAAGTCTTCCGATCCGACGCTCGCCGCGATCGCGGCGAAGTCGGAGAAGGAAAGTGCCTACCACCTGCGGCATTCCTCGGAATGGATCGTCCGTCTCGGCGACGGCACCGAAGAGAGCCACCGCCGCGCGCACGAGGCGATCGATCACCTCTGGGCCTATACCGGCGAGATGTTTGCGGTCGACGACAGCGAGCGTGGCCTGATCGACGCCGGCATCGCGATCGATCCCGCGACGCTGCAGCCGGGCTGGTTGAAGACGGTCACCGGCGTTGTCAACGAGGCGACGCTGGCGCTGCCTGCGAACAACTGGATGCAGCAGGGCGGCCGCAGTGGCCGGCACAGCGAGCATCTCGGTCATCTCCTGAGCGAACTGCAATCCCTGCAGCGAACCGTCCCGGGTGCGACATGGTGACATCAACGATCAGCGACGCCGACCTGCGCCAGCGCGCCTGGACCGTGGCGGCGCAGGTGGTCGATCCCGAGATTCCGGTGCTGACGATCGCCGATCTCGGCGTGCTGCGGGACGTCGCCGTCCACGACGGCCAGGTCGAGGTCGCGATCACGCCGACCTATTCCGGCTGTCCTGCCATGAACATGATTGCGCTGGAGATCGAGCTCGCACTGGAGCGCGAAGGCATGCGCCGGCCCTTGGTGCGGACCGTGCTATCGCCGGCCTGGACCACCGACTGGATGAGCGAGGACGGCCGCCGCAAGCTGAAGGAATACGGCATCGCGCCGCCGCTGCCGGGTTCGTCGCGCCGGGCTCTGTTCGGCGAGCAGGTGGTCGCATGCCCGCAATGCGGCTCCGCCGAGACCGAGCTGCTGTCCGAGTTCGGCTCGACCTCCTGCAAGGCGCTGTGGCGCTGCAAGAGCTGCCGTGAACCCTTCGATTACTTCAAGTGTCATTGACCATGTCGACCCCGCGCTTCCACCGTCTGGCCGTCAACGATCTGCGCCGCGAGGCGTCGGACGCGGTCTCCATGACGTTTGCGATTCCCGATGAACTCCGCGGCGACTACGACTTTACTCCGGGCCAGTACCTGACGCTGCGAACCACGATGGACGGCGAGGAAGTCCGGCGCTCCTATTCGATCTGCTCCGGTCCCGATGACGGCGAGCTGCGCATTGCCGTGAAGAAGGTCGATGGCGGTGCATTCTCGAACTGGGCGGCTGACGATTTGAAAGCCGGCGACGAGCTCGATGTGATGACGCCGACCGGGCGCTTCGGCATCGCGCACGCGCCGGAGCAGACGCGGACCTACGCCGGCTTTGCCGCCGGCAGCGGCATCACGCCGATCCTCTCAATCATCAAGGGCGTGCTGGCGCGCGAGCCGGACAGCCGGTTCTTCCTGTTCTACGGCAACCGCTCGACCGAAGGCATGCTGTTTCGCGAGGCGCTGGAGGAACTGAAGGACCGCTTCATGCAGCGGCTATCGCTGTTCCACGTCATCTCGGGCGAGGAGCAGGACATCCCGATCCTGCATGGACGGCTCGACGGCGAGAAGGTGCGGGTGCTGTTGCGCTCGCTGGTGCCGGCGGAGAGCATCGATCATGTCTTCATCTGTGGTCCGGCCGGGATGAGCGAAGCGATCGAGGCGGCTTGCCGCGAGATCGGGATCGGCGACGAGCGCATCCATGTCGAGCGCTTCGTCTCGGAGTTCGGCGGCAAGCCGCGGCCGAAGGCCGTCGTCCCCGCCGGCGCGCCGCCGAAGGCGATGGCGAGCCTGATCATCGACGGCAAGCGCCGCGAGGTCCCGGTCGCCGATGGCGAGTCGATCCTTGATGCCGCCTTGCGCGCCGGTATGGATCTGCCGTTCGCCTGCAAGGGCGGCATGTGCTCGACCTGCCGCGGCAAGCTGGTCGAGGGCGATGCCGCGATGGATTTGAATTATTCGCTGGAGCCGTGGGAGCTGAAGGCGGGATTCATCCTCACCTGCCAGGCCAAGCCGTGCTCCGAAAAGGTCGTGGTTGACTACGACCACGTCTAATTCTTTCTGCGCGTTGACACCTCTGGTGTCGCGCCCAACACTGACACCAAGAGGCCCGTTGCAATGGGCCCGCGCACAGGGAGTTCGATGTGAACGTGAAGGCCACGCTATCGCCCGAGGACGTCGCCCGCGCCTGCGCGGATGCGATGTGGAAGGAGGACGACGCCAGCAAGGGGCTCGGCATGGAGCTCGTTGAGATCAAGCCGGGTCTCGCTGTGATGGCGATGACGGTGCAGCCGAACATGGTCAACGGCCAGCGCATCTGCCACGGCGGCTACATCTTCACGCTGGCCGATTCTGCCTTCGCCTTTGCCTGCAACAGCCACAATGAGCGCGTTGTGGCAGCGCAGGGCAACATCACCTTCATCCGGCCCGGCAAGCTCGGCGACCGCCTGGTCGCCACCGCGCGCGAGATCTCGCGCAGCGGCCGTTCCGGAATCTACGACGTGCACGTCACCGCCGGCGATGCCGTGATCGCCGAATTTCGCGGCCACTCGCGCGTGATATCAGGCACGTGGCTGCCGGAGACGGACAGCACGACATGACGATCGATCTCGGGGGAAATGCGATGGTGACGGCAAAGCTGAAGGTGAGGGAGAGCGGCTACCGCCCGGAGCTCGATGAGGCCGAGCGCGCCTCGCGGGACGAGATCATGGGCCTGCAGACCAGGCGGCTCGCCTGGTCGCTCAAGCACGCCTATGACAATGTCGCGCATTACAGGAAGGCGTTCGATGCGGCCGGCGTTCATCCGGCCGATTTCAGGCAGCTCTCCGACCTTGCGAGGTTTCCGTTCACGGTGAAGACGGACCTGCGCGACAACTATCCCTTCAGTATGTTCGCCGTGCCGCGCGAGAAGCTGGTGCGGGTCCACGCCTCCTCGGGCACGACCGGCAAGCCGATCGTGGTCGGCTATACCCGCGGCGACATCGACATCTGGTCGGAGGTGATGGCGCGCTCGATCCGCGCTGCCGGCGGCCGCACCGGCATGCTGATGCACAACGCTTATGGCTACGGCCTGTTCACCGGCGGCCTCGGCGCGCATTACGGCGCCGAGCGGCTCGGCTGCACGGTGGTGCCGATCTCCGGCGGCATGACCGAACGGCAGGTGCAGCTCATCAACGATTTCCGGCCCGACATCATCACGGTGACGCCGAGCTACATGCTGGCGATCCTTGACGAGTTCAAGAGGCAGGGACTCGACCCGCGCAAATCGTCGCTGAAGTTCGGTATCTTCGGCGCCGAGCCGTGGACCAACGCGATGCGTGCGGAGATCGAGCAGGCCTTCGATATGGACGCCACCGACATCTACGGGCTCTCCGAGGTGATCGGCCCCGGCGTCGCGCAGGAATGCGTGGAGACCAAGGACGGCCTGCACATCTGGGAGGATCACTTCTATCCCGAGGTGATCGACCCCCAGACCGGCAAGGTGCTCCCCGACGGCGAGAAGGGCGAGCTGGTGTTCACCTCGCTGACCAAGGAGGGCTTCCCGATCATCCGCTACCGCACCCGCGACTTGACGCGGCTGTTGCCGGGTACGGCCCGGCCCGGCATGCGGCGGATGGAGAAGGTCACCGGCCGTTCCGACGACATGATCATCTTGCGCGGCGTCAACGTGTTCCCGACCCAGATCGAGGAGGCTCTGCTGGCGACCGACTGGTGCGGCGGCCACTTCGTCATCGAGCTGACCCGCGAGGGCCGGATGGACGAGATGACGGTGCTCGCCGAGGCTCGTCCTGATAGCTGGGACGGCGCCGGTCTTGTCGTCCATGCCGACAAGGTCGCGGCCTTCATCAAGAACACGATCGGCATCACCGCCCGCGTCCGCGCCGTCGCCCCCGAGACCCTGGAACGGTCGCTCGGCAAGGCAAAACGTGTTTACGACAAGCGGCCGAAAGGGTAACTCCTGCTCTGAAATTAAGCAGGACTGCCCTCAATGCCGGTTTCCCCTCAGCTAGACGCCTTCTCGGTCGACGCACGCTGCGTCCGGGTTCTGGCCAAGGCGGAAAGCGCGGCGGCGGTTGCGCCGGTGGTCGAAATACATGTGCTGTCGCGCGGTGCCGCCGACCTCCTGATCGAGGTGAAGGCGGCCGCAGTCAATCCATCCGACGTCAAGGCGGCGACGGGGCTGATGCCTTATGCCGTGTTCCCGCGTACGACGGGGCGCGATTATGCGGGCATCGTGGTCGACGGTCCGGCGGGCTGGATCGGGCGCGAGGTGTTCGGCTCGTCCGGCGACCTCGGCATCCGCCGTGACGGCACCCACGCCGCGCATCTGGTGGTCGAGGCCGATGCGGTCGTGGAGAAGCCGGCCGACATTTCCTGGGAAGAGGCGGCCGGAATCGGCGTGCCGTTTGTGACCGCGATGGAGGGCCTGCGCCGCGCCGGGCTGCCGCAGAAGGGCGAGACCGTGCTCGTCATGGGTGTCAACGGCAAGGTCGGCCAGGCGGCGGTGCAGATCGCGAGCTGGCACGGCGCACGCGTGATCGGCGTCGTGCGTAAGAGCGAGCCCTATACGGGGCACACCAATTCGCCGGTCGAGGTGATCGACGCCTCCACAATCGATGTCGCTGCCCTGGTGCGTGACCTGACCGGCGGCAAGGGCGCCGACATCGTCTACAACACGGTCGGTGATCCCTATTTCCAGGCGGCGCACAAATCGCTGGCACTACGCGGTCGCCAGATCCTGATCGCGGCGGTCGATCGCATCGTTCACTTCAACATCCTCGAATTCTATCGCGGTCAGCATACCTATGTCGGCATCGATACACTCGCGCTGTCGTCGGTTGCGACCGGGGCGGTGCTGCGTGAGCTCTCACCGGGTTTCGCGAGCGGGCATCTGAAGCCGTTCCCGATCGAGCCGCGCGCTGTCTATCCACTGGAACAGGCGAAGGCGGCGTTCGCCGCGGTCGCCGGCTCGTCGCGCGACCGCGTGATCTTGCGGCCGTAGTTTCCGCCGTCATTGCGAGGAGCAAAGCGACGAAGCAATCCATTCTCTCCCGGTGATACGGATTGCTTCCGCCTTCGCCAAGGCTTCCGCGGACGAGTCGCTTCGCTCGCAATGACGAGAATTCTCGAGGACTTCACATGGATCCCACGACGGTTGTCATCCTCTCCGCCCTGATCATCGGCTTGATCTACGGTTCGGTCGGGCTCGTCAGCGGCTTCTGCATGATGAGCAGCCTGCGTGGCTGGTGGGCGCAAGGCGATGGGCGGCTGGTCCGCACTTACGCGCTGGCCATGGGCGTCGCGATTGCGGCCTCGCAGCTCCTCGTCGCCGCGGGCCTCGTCGATCTCGGCAAGTCGATCTATTTGCAGCCGTCGTTCTCGGCGCCGGTGATGTTCTTCGGCGGCCTCCTGTTCGGCTACGGCATGGTGCTGTCGAACGGCTGCGGTTCGCGCGCACTGGTGCTGCTCGGCCGCGGCAATCTGCGCTCCTTCCTGGTCGTGGTCGTGCTCGGCATCTTCGCAGAAATCACCTTGAAGGGCCTGATCGCGCCGGCACGGATCGCGATGGTGCAGGCGTCACAGATGACGGTCGCAACCAACTCGGTGCCCGCAGTCCTCACGGACTTTGGCCTCGCGGCCCCGCAAGCGCGGATGATTGCGGCCTCGGTGCTTGCCGCTGCATTGATCATCTTCGCGTTCTCCCACGCGCCGTTCCGGAGGTCTTTCGGCCAGATCATTGCCGGCTTGATCGTCGGCGGGCTCGTCGCCGCCGGCTGGTACGCCACCGGTCATCTCGGCGCCGACGACTTCAACCCGACGCCGGTAACCTCGCTCACCTTCATAGCGCCGATCGCGGACGCCCTGCAATATGTCATGCTGTCGACCGGCTCGACGCTCAATTTCGGCATCGTCACCGTATTCGGCGTGTTCGCCGGCAGCTTGCTTACGGCGCTGGTCACGGGGCGGTTCCAATTAGAGGGCTATCAGTCGCCGCAGCACATGCTGCGTTCGGCTTGCGGCGCCGCGCTGATGGGAACAGGCGGCGTGATGGCATTCGGCTGCTCGGTCGGACAGGGACTGACGGGCCTGTCGACGTTGTCGCTGTCGTCCCTCATTGCGATCGCCGGCATCCTGCTCGGCACCGGTGCTGGCCTGCGCGGCGCGCTGCGGGTGAGACCGCTGGCGCCAGCCTGACATCAGGCGCGTGACGGCGCGTCCGCAAGCGTGCTCAGGGCGATGCCGCCGACGATCAGGGCCGCCGCAAATGCCAGCGACAGGTCGACCGGCTCGCGGAGCAGAAGCGCCGCGCTGACGATGCCGATGATCGGCGTCGCGGTCGTGCCGAGCGAGGTCGTCAGCGCCGGCAGGCTCTTGTTGACCATCGACATCGCCCAGTAGGCCAGCGCCGTGCCGATGAAACCGGAATAGAGGAACAGCAGCGCAAGGTGCGGCGACCATGTCACGCGGGGAACGCCATCCGATGCCAGCGCCATCGCGGTCAGCACGACGGTGGCCACCAGCACCTGCCACAGCAGAAGCTGCAGCGGCGTCGCGATCCAACGATGCGAGCGGATGTAGATGATGTTCGCAGCCCAGCAGATCGCGGCGAGGATGATCATGCCGGCGCCGGCAATGACGTGCAGATTGCCCCAGTCGAGCGAGGCGGGATTGAGGATCACGCAGAGACCGAGCAGGCCCGCCGCGACGCCGACCAGCTTGAGCACGCCGAGCCGCTCCGTCCCGGCGACGCTGGCCGCAAGCGCGACCCACAGCGGCGTGGTGTAGCCAAGCACCACTCCCTTGCTCGCCGGGAGATACCGCAGACCCGCGGCGGCCAGGGTCGAGAACAGCGTCATGTGCAGTAGCGACACGCTCAGCACGACCGGAACATCGGCCATTTTGGGAATGATCAGGTTTCCGGTGGCCCGCAGGATCGCAAGCAGGGCGATCAGCGCGATCCAGCTCCGGATCGCGGCGGTCCACAGCGGCGGCACCTCCAGCACCAGCGACTTGGTGACCGACCAGTTGATCCCCCAGCCCAGCACCACGACGACGAACAGCACGGCGGCTTTGGCGGGCGAGAGCGCTTGGTTCACGGCCGTATCCTTGTGGGCGAGACCTGTGGCGAATAAGATCGATCTGGCTCCTTTAAAAGAGCCAGATATTGAAGATTATAGGAGCCAGATAGATTGATCCTCGCCGAACTGGTCGCGCTGAGCCGACAGGACGCCGCCGGGCTGGTGGCACAGTTGACGCATCAGCTTCGCGTGCTGATTTCGAGCGGCCGCATCAGGAGCGGCGCGGCGCTACCGTCGAGCCGCCAACTCGCGGCCGAGCTCGACGTCTCGCGCAACACGGTGACTCATGCCTACGAGCAGCTCGCGGCCGAGGGATATCTGCGCGCTGCCGAGCGGCGGCGTCCGGTCGTAACCGGTGATATCGAGCAGCGGTTTGCCAAGGCCGCGCCGGCGCCGAAGCGGGAGGCAGCCCGCAATCCATTGCTGTCGCCCTGGGCGTTACGGCTCAAGGATGTAGACTGGCCGCTGTCATACCAGGCGGGCTTCCGGCCGCTTCGGCCTGGGCTTGCGGATGCACGCGAGTTTCCGCACGAGATCTGGGCGCGCTGCTTGCGGCGCGTCGCCCTGCGCCGCCGCTTCAACGAGCAGACGGTGATCAACCGGCCCAGCCTGCGCGAGGCATTGCGCGACTATCTCGAGGTCAACAGAGGCGTGCATGCCGAGGCGGATCAGATCCTGATCCTGCCGACGGCGCAGGCGGCGCTGACGCTGATCGCGGCAGCCGCAATCGTGCCGGGGGAGCTGGTCTGGACCGAGGACCCCGGATATCCCGGCGCCGCGGCGGCGTTCCGCGCGGCCGGCGCCGGGGTCGTGGGCGTGAAGCTGGACGAATGGGGCATGACGCGCGGGCGCGAGGCAAGGGCGCCCAAGCTGATCTTTACGACGCCGTCTCATCAGCACCCGACGGGGCGGGTGATGCCGATCGCGCGACGCACCGAGCTTCTTGCGGCTGCCGCACCAGGCAAGAGCTGGATCGTCGAGGACGACTACGACGGCGAGTTTCACTATGACAGCCGACCGATGCCGGCGCTGCAGGGGCTCGATCGGGAAGGGCGTGTGCTCTATGTCGGCACCTTCGCCAAGGCGATGACCGCGGATATCCGCCTCGGCTATCTTGTCGTGCCGCCTGCGCTCGCGAGGACGATGGAGATCGCGCAGCGGCATCTCGGGCTGATCGCGTCCGTGCATGTCCAGGAGGCGCTGTCCGATTTCATGACCGACGGGCATTTCCTGGCGCATATCAGGCGCATGCGGCGCGTCTACCGCTCACGCCGCGATCACCTTGCGGCGGCGCTCGTGCGACACCTCGGCGATGTCCTTGTGGCCGAGATCCCACCGGGTGGCATGCAATTGATTGCCCGCTTCACGAACGGTGCGATGGATAGCGATGCCGCGACGCGCTTGGTCGCGGCCGGCGTCGAGGTGCGCGCGCTGTCGAGCTTGGCGCTGGAGCGGCCGCGCGACCATGGCCTGTTGCTCGGCTTTGCCGCCTGGCGCGAAAGCGAGATCGGCGCCGCGGTCAAGATCATGGCGAACATCCTGACCGGCAAGCGTGCGGCGCGTGGGTAGATAGCGAGGGATTTCGGAATAATAGAATAATATTGCTGAGTTGCCCGACGTGTCAAGTCGAACGCCGGCGGTGGCCGGCTACTTTGCATGGGGTTGTTTTCGATATTTTGGCAGCGTGCCCTTGCGTCGCAGGCTTACTCCGCTGCCTTGGTGACGATCCGCACTTTCGATGTCAGCGTCTTGTGCACCGGGCACTTGTCGGCGATCTCCATCAGCCGCTGGCGCTGGTCATCATCGAGCGTCCCCTCGATCCGGATGATGCGGTCGATCTGGTCCAGCATGCCGTCGCGTGTCTCGCAGTCCGCGCAATCCTTTGCATGGATCTTGCTGTGCGTCAGTATCACGGTGACACGTTCGAGCGGCAGCGATTTCCGATCGGCATACATGCGCATGGTCATCGAGGTGCAGGCACCAAGCCCGGCCAGCACAAAATCGTAAGGACCGGGGCCGCTGTCCTGGCCGCCGACGGCAACCGGCTCATCGGCGAGCATCCGGTGCGGACCGGTGGTGACCGTTTGTTGGAACTTACCGGCCCGGGTTTCCTCCACCACGACGTTACGCGGGCCGCTGCCCATATCGGCCACCGGCTGCGGCGCTGCGAGATCGACATAGCGCTCGACCCAGGCCGCGATGACATCGGCGACATAGGCCGCGTCCTGCTTGCCGCTCAGGAGATGATCGGAGCTCGCAAGCGAGACGAAACTCTTCGGGTGCCTCGCCGCGACGAAGATATGGGTCGCGTTGTCGATGCCGACGGTGTCGTCGGTCGGCGAATGCATGATCAGGAGTGGCTTGTGCAGCCTGGTCACCTGCGCCATCAGGTTCTGCTCGGCGACGTCGTCGAGGAATTCCCGCTTGATGCGGAACGGACGACCGGCCAGCGACACCTCAACCTCGCCCTGCGCGCGAATATCGTCGATTCGATCCTTGAATAGGTGCGTGACATGAGCGGGATCGGACGGCGCGGCGATGGTGATGACGGCCTTGGCTTCTGCAATTTGCCCGGCCGCCGCGAGGATTGCCGCGCCGCCGAGGCTGTGGCCGATCAAGATCGCCGGCGCGGCGCGCGTCTCGCGCAGATGATCGGCAGCGCGAACGAGATCCGCAACATTCGACGAGAAGGTCGAGTTGGCGAAATCGCCTTCGCTGGAGCCGAGCCCGGTGAAGTCGAACCGCAGGGTTGCGATGCCCTTGGCGGCAAGTGCGATAGCGATGCGCTTCGCGGCCAGCACGTCCTTGCCGCAGGTGAAGCAGTGCGCGAACAGCGCGTAGGCCTTGACCGGGCCATCGGGCGTGTCAAGGGCCGCGGCGAGCTGATGGCCGCCCTCGCCGGTGAATTGAAAACGTTCGTGCGGCATCGGCAGACTCCATCATCGTTGTCGGGATCAGTCGCCGGAATAGCGCTGCTCGGCCCAGGGATCACCGCGGTTGTGATAGCCGCGCACTTCCCAATAGCCCGGCGCGTCCTCGGCAACGAACTCGATGCGCTGCAGCCATTTGGCGCTCTTCCAGAAATAGAGATGCGGCACCACGAGCCGGACCGGGCCGCCGTGCTCCTGCTCGAGCGGCTCACCAGACCAGCGATGCGCTAGTAACGCGTCCTCGGCCGCGAAGTCCTCGAGCGCGAGGTTCGTCGTATAGCCGTCATATGAATGCAGCACGACGAACCGCGCCTCCTCGCGCGGCCGGCAGGCGGCGAGCAAGTCGCGCGTCGCAAGCCCTTCCCACTGGTTGTCACAGCGCGACCACGTCGTGACGCAATGGATGTCGGAGACGAATTGGGTCTGTGGCTGCGCGAGGAATTGCTCCCACGTCCAGTAGATCGTGTGCTCGACCGCGCCATGGACATCGAGCCGCCAGCGTGCCTGTGAGATGTCAGGCATCAGCCCAAGGTCGAGCACCGGCCAATCCCGCGTCAGATGCTGGCCCGGTGGCAGGCGCTGCTCCTCCGGCCGGGCCATGTTGCCGGTGAGGAACTTGCCCTCGCGCGCCCAGCGCTGCTTGCTGCGCGTCAGCTTGCTCTCGGCAGGGGGCTCGGCGTCGTCGGTCATCGGCTTGCCGTCATCACTCGTGACGATGCATCGCGGAGGCATGCTTGGTGTCGCGCATGGTCGCATAGATCAGGAGGGACAGGAAGATCATGCCGCTCAGATAGTAATAGAACCAATTCTCGTGCCCGATGCTCTTGAAATAGAGCGCGATCGCCGGCGCGGTGCCGCCGAACACCGACACGGTGATGGCATATGGTAGGCCGACACCCAGCGCACGCACATTGGTCGGAAACAGCTCGGCCTTCACGATCGCGTTGATCGAGGTATAGCCGGCGACGAAGATCCAGGCGCCGCAGATCAGGAGGAACGCGATCAACGGCGACTTGCTCTCCTTCAATGTGGTGAGGATCGGCACCGTCGCCAGCGTGCCGGCGATGCCGAAGAAGATCAGCAGCGGCTTGCGGCCGATGCGATCGGAGATCGCGCCGTAGGTCGGCTGGAGGATGGTCGCGAAGATGAGCGAGCCGAAGATCACGAAGGTGGTCTGGTCCTCGGTCAGGCCGACCGAGAGCTTCACGAAAGTCTGCATGTACGTCGTGAAGGTGTAGAAAGCCGCGGTGCCGCCCGCGGTGAGCCCGACCACCAGCAGCAGCTCGCGGGGATAGTTCAGCAGCGCCACGATCGAGCCGGTCGGCTTCGAAACTCTCTTGGCCTCGATGAACGCCTCGGTCTCGTGCAGGCTGCGGCGCATCACGGCCGCGAAGATCGCGAGCATCGCCCCGATCACGAAGGGGATCCGCCAGCCCCAGGCCTTCAATTCCTCAGGGGTCAGGAACACCTTCTGCAGCAGCAACAGCACGATGATCGCGGTGAGCTGGCCGCCGATCAGCGTGACGTACTGGAAGCTTGAATAGAAGCCGCGGTGCTTGGCGTCGGCCACCTCGCTGAGATAGGTGGCGCTCGCCCCATACTCGCCACCCAGGCTCAAGCCCTCGATGATGCGCGCCAGTGCCAGGATCGCGGGCGCGGCAATGCCGATGGTCTCATAGGTCGGCGTCACTGCGATGATCAGCGAGCCGAAGCACATGCAGACCACCGAGACGGTCAGCGACAGGCGGCGGCCGTAGCGGTCGGCGATGAAGCCGAACAGCCAGCCGCCGAGCGGGCGCATCAGGAAGGTTGCGGCAAACAGCACCGCGGCGTTGAGCTGCTGCACCACCGGATCGCTGTGCGGGAAGAACGCGGGAGCGAAATACAGCGCAAACGCCGTATAGGCGTAGAAATCATACCACTCGACGAGATTGCCGACTGAGCCGATGAAAATCGCCTTCACCCGCCGCTCGACGTCGTGAACGTCGAGGTGATCGCTCGCGGGTTGAGCGGTTTGATCGGTCATAGCGTAGCTCCGGAATGGTTGGTTCGATTCCGGGGCAAACTACCCCATCGGGTGGTGCGATGTAACTGCTGTCCGGTTCCTCAGGCCTTCTTGCCAAACAGGATCGGCAGTTGACGAGGACCGCGCACCGTGCCTTCGGACCAGGTGACCTTGCCGGCCGGGTCGAGACGGAAATCAGGGAGTCGCTTCAGCCATTCCTCGATCGCCACGATCATCTCCATGCGCGCCAGGTTGGAACCGACGCAGCGATGGATGCCGAGGCCGAACGCAGCGTGGCGATTTTCCTTGCGATCGATGATCACCTTGTCGGCTTCAGGGAACATGGCGGGATCGCGGTTGGCCGCCGGAAACGACAGCAGCACCATGTTGCCGGCCTTCACCGGGCAGCCGGAAATGGTGGTTTCTTTCATCACCTCGCGGGCCATCGTCACCGGCGAATAGGCGCGCAGGAATTCCTCGATCGCGGTCGGGATCAGAGCTGGTTCGGCAACCAGGCGCTCGCGGTCGGCCGGGGTCTTGGCGAGGTGCCAGAGCGAGGAGCCGATCGCGCTCCAGGTGGTGTCGATGCCCGCGATCAGCAGCAGCCGCAACGAGCCCAGCACGTGATCGTCCGAAAGCGGCTGGCCGTCCGGTCCTTTCGCCCTCATCAGCGCAGAGATCAGGTCGTCGCCCGGCTGCTGCCTGCGCTGCTCGAGATGGGTCATGAAGTAGCCGGTCATCTCGCGCACGCCGTTCATCAGCTCGTCTTCGTTCTTGATGCCGAGCTCGAGGATCTGGTGGATCCACTTGATAAAGAGGTCGCCGTCCTTCTCGGGGATGCCGAGCATGTGGGCGATGGCGCGCACCGGGATATGCTTGGTGTAGCGCGCCGCGGCGTCGCAACGGCCATCGGCGATGAATTCGTCGATCAGCTCGTTGCAGATCGCGCGTACGCGCGGCTCCAGCTTCTTCATTGCGTCCGGCGTGAACGGAGGCAGCAGCACTTGCTTGGCCGGCTTATGCTCCGGCGGATCTGAGGTGATCGGCGGCGCGCGGGCTGAGATCTCGGGGCGGACGTCGCGCACGATCACGCGGCGCGAGGAAAAGTGCTCGGTGTCGTAAGCGATCTCCTTCACCGCCTGATAGGTGGTGGGCATGTAGCAGCCGAGAAAGCGCTCGGTATGCACGACCGGAGACGCCGCGCGCAATTCCTCCCAGATCGGAAACGGGTCTTCGGTCCAGGTCGGATCGGTATGGTCGAAATCGTTGACCCAGTCGGTGACCGGGGGATGCTCGGGCAGATAGCTTGCGGACGGAGAATCGGACATCGGCTCGTTCCTTCTCGCTCGTTCAAACCGGCTGTTGGGGAATGCGGCTTGCGTCTCGGTCGCCGCTATTCTTCGGTGATCTCGATCGCGATTTCCGGGCAGTTGGTCTGCGCGAGCCACGCCTTGTCCTCGAGGCCGGCAGGAACGGATCCGTCGCCGATCTCATGCGCGTTGCCGTATTCGTCGAGCTCGAACAGTTCTGGGGCGAGTGATTTACAGCGTGCGTGACCTTGGCACTTGTCCTGGTCGACGCGGATCTTCAGCCTGGACATGCCAGCGCTCTCCCTCGGTCTCGCGCGCGATTGGGCGCGCTGTGTTCCTCATTGTCGTTGTGCAAGTTGATCTTGCTTGGGCAGCACCAGCTCTCGGCCAGGCTGCCAAGTTATAGCGTATTACATTATTGTTCGGCGCGCGCGTCAAGCGAAAACTCAGCGCTTAAACGGCGGTTGAACGGCGGATGGCCCATGGCTTCAGACGTTGAGTTGTCCAAGTGTTTTGGCGCAATGATCAGGGCAACTATGTGCGACCTTCCGCCGCGGCGACGCCGCGCGGTCCCAGCGGCCCGTTCCTCCTTCCAGCGTTGGTGTCTTGCTGTCGCCGCTCGCCGAAAAGAGGCCGGCGCCGACAGGGCTGACCCCTGCGGCGGAGCGTCAATCGCGCCGAACGACCGGCGTCAGCTTGGACCATCGCTCATTTGGCCAGCCGGATGACGCCACTCGCCGCCGCATGGATTTTCTTGCGAGCGTGTCCGTTGGCGGGGGACACATCAAATCGATCCGATGCATGGTCGGCGGCGTCGAACGTCGCCGGTGCATTGATGTGCGGCAATTGCCGTATTTCACCGGCGACGCTCGCAGGACGGCTCGTCACATCCGAACCCGATGGGGGGAGTCTGTCGCTTGATGATTGTGCCAGCAATCGGTTGTTGACGCCCCAGATCGCCGCCTGGGTTCTGTTCTGAACCCGGATCTTGCGGAGGATCGCCTTGATGTGCACCTTCACGGTGGCCTCGGCGATATTGATCTTTCGCGCGATGCATTTGTTCGAATCGCCGTCGATAAGGCAGCGCAGTATCGACGTCTCCCGTGGTGAGAGCTGGGGAGAGCTTTTGTCTTCCGGTGCGATAACCGCGGCTTCGCCGTTGTCGCGCGACCTGATCTCGTTCGAGCTTGTCGCTGCCGGATCAAGGGTCCCGGACAGGAAAGTGGCGGGAAAAACCATTTCCCCCATCATCACGAGCTCGATCGACTTGATGAATACGTCGCAGGTCGTGACGTCGATGAAGTAGCCGGTGGCGCCTGCCCGGAATGCCGAAGCCAGTTCGTTTACTCGATAGCGATCGGCCACGACGGCGACGCGCCCGTCCGGACGATGGCTCCTGCAAAGCTCGACCTGCGCGACGGTGCTGTCAAACTCATCGCCCGAATGGACGACGAGAAACAGCACCTGGCAGGGTAGAGCTTTGCGGGCCTCCAATTCATCGGCGCCTGAAACCGAGCTCAGGATGCGAAAATTCGCTGAACGGAGGATGCCCGCCAAACCTTCTTTGCGTAATCCGTTTTTGCCGACAAGTACGATTGAAAAGCAATGTTGCCGCCTCATGACATACTCCCTGCCAAACTAGGGTGTGGGCGATTGAAAATCTGGCTCTTACGCTTAATGCGGTGACGGAAGAAAAATTGAAGTTCTTCAATATCTGTTAGACGCGAAGCCGCGCGGAAGGTCTCCTCTCATTGCCGCTTTTATAAAGTTTAGATTCGAATGCCCGATATCCCTATATGCCGTTGGGTATAGCCCGATCAACGATGCGCGAGGTGGGCGGGCGCATCGTTCGGATGAGGGGCCAGTGTGTGACTATTAGACGTTGTGATTTTCCCTCCTGCCGGGGATCCGCGTCGCTGCGCTGCAGCGTACGCCTTGTGAAACATACTATCGCCGGCTGAAGATTGCCGAGGGCACCGTCAAGGTTCATCTGCACAACGTCGTCCAGAAGCTCGAGATCAGCAATCGGACGGCTCTCGGGGCGTTCGTTACCCGTTGGCGTGTCAGATCCGTACTGCATCGGATGCAGATCGCCCGGCTCTATTCCGGGGATTCGGCCAAGCGTTTTTCATGGACGGACCTGGCGATTTCGCCCTAATGGCCTGCAGACCTCGCATGCTCCGTTTGGAGGAAGTGACGCAAGCGGTTGATATCGCTAATGTTGCATTCTCTATTCTGAACTGACCGCGATCATCACTGCAATGGGACAAATCATTCGCAAGCCGTTCAAGACCTATCATCATGGCGACCTGCGCGACGCGCTGATCCAGGCTGCCCTCCAGGAGGTCGAGCTTGGCGGGCCGGAGGCGATCAGCATCAAGGCGCTGGCCAAGCAGCTCGGGGTCTCGCAGCCGGCGCCGTACCGGCACTTTGCCGATCGCGACGCGCTGTTGCAGGCGGTCACCGCCGAGGCATTTCGGCAGTTCAACGTGATCATGCGCGAGGCGATCGACAAGCCGGGCAAGCAGTCGAAGCTGTCGCGCTTCGCGCAGGCGGCGCTCGCCTTCGGGCTGCAGCGCCACGGCGTCTACCGGCTGATGTTCGCCTCGCGAATCATGGCCTGCGCCCCGAAGGGCAGCGAACTGCATACCGCAGCGATGGAAACGCTGGAGCTGCTGATCGAGGCGTTCGAGGCGCCCGCCGTCGGTCTGCTGCGCGAACGCCAGGCGCTGAAGATCTGGGCCGGGCTGCACGGCATCGTGATGCTGGCCGAGCAGGGACTGCTCACCGGCGAGGTCGCCCATATCAGCCGCGAGGAGCTGATGGACGAGATCGTCGAGCAGACCAAGTTTGCGCTCACAGTTGCGCTGACGTCGGCGGAAGAGAAGGCATAAAGCATGGTCCGGAAAAGTGCGAAGCGGTTTTCCGAATGGATCATGCTCAAACGAGAGCCTAAAGTGCGATAAAGTGCGATGACGATTCAACCGAATTGCATCGCGCTTTAGGACGCCTTACTTCGGCGGCCGCGGATCGATCGGCGTCGTGGCGCGCAGGCCGAGAATATCCTCCAGCACCTTCGCCCCGGCCAAGAGCTGCGCTTCGGCGCGGGGTTTGGCGACCATCTGCAAACCGACCGGCAATCCGGAGGCGGTGAAGCCGCAGGGCAGCGACAGCGCCGGGCAGCAGGCCAGCGTGATCGCGTAGACGATGCCGAGCCATTCGACATAGTTGTCGAACTTCTTGCCGTCGCATTCAGCGACGTAGCGGTTCTCGACCGGGAACGGCGGCACGATGGTCGCAGGCGCCAGCAGCAGGTCATACTTGTCGAAGAAGGCAAGCGCACGCTCGGTCATCGCCACGCGCTGCGCCTCGGCGCGCTCGAGCTTCTCGACAGTGAGCTTCAACCCCTCCTCGATATTCCAGATCACTTCGGGCTTGAGCAGATCGCGCTTGGTGCGCAGCAGTTGCGCCTTGCTGATCGCGAAATCGAACGCGCGCAGCACGTGGAAGCATTCGTGGGCTTCGTGCAGGTCGGGATGGGCTTCCTCGACGATTGCGCCGGCTTCCGCGAAACGCTCCGCCGCCTTGCGTGTGATCGCCTTGACCTCGGGATCGACAGGCGTGATGCCGAGATCGGGCGAATAGGCAATGCGCTTCGGCTTCCGGTTCGAGCGCGCAGCGGAAAGGAACGATGTCGGCAGCGCGGGAAGTGACAGCGGATCGGCGGCGTGCTCGCCGCTCATCGCGTCCAGCAGCAGCGCGAGGTCTTCGACGTTGCGCGCCATCGGTCCCTGTACGCCGAGCGTGCGATTGACGCCGAATTTCGGCGTGTGCGCGACACGGCCGATGCTCGGCCGCAGGCCCACGATGCCGCAGAAGCTCGCCGGGTTGCGTAGGCTACCGCCCATGTCGGAGCCATGCGCGAGCCAGGCGGTGCCGGTCGCGAGCGCCACGGCCGCGCCACCGGAGGAGCCGGCGGCCGAGCGTGACGTGTCCCAGGGATTGCGGGTTGGGCCGAACACTTCGTTGAAGGTGTTGGCGCCGGCGCCGAATTCCGGTGTGTTCGATTTGGCGTAGATCACGCCGCCGTTGTTTTCGAGATGCTCGACCAGGAGGTCGGACTTGGCCGGGATGTTGTCCTTGAAGATCGGCGAGCCCTGCGTGGTCAGTACGCCCTCGACGGCGGTGAGGTCCTTGATCGGAACGGGAAGCCCCGCAAGCAGGCCGCGCTCGGCGGCGGGCTTCTGCATCAGGGCCTTGGCATGGTTGCGCGCGCGGTCGAAGCAGAGCGTCGGCAGCGCGTTGACCTTGCCGTCCACCTCGGCGATGCGCCTTTCCAGCACGTCGAGCAGATCCAGCGGCGTGACCTCGCCGGATTTCAGCTTATCGACGACGGCGCAGGCCGTTTCCCGGATCAGCCCCTGATCTGCCACTTGCTTGTCTCCGTTGGTTGCAAGTCTTCTGTTGTTGCTGCTGTAGACCATTTTGCCGGAAAGTGGAAACCGTCATGGCCACAAACATTCGGCTCGATCCACGTCATCCCCGCGCAATGGCTTCGCCACTGTCGCTGGGAGGTGCGAGCGGAGCGCGCCTCGAAGGACGACGTGGCCCGCGGCCCATCCTTCGAGACGCCGCTTTGCGGCTCCTCAGGATGACGGCAGAGCAAGGGGCTAGTGCGAGCCAACTAACCCCATCCCGCCGTGAACCCGCCGTCCACCGTGTAGATCACGCCGGACGTATAGCCGGCGCGGTCGGAGGCGAGGAATGCCATGAGGTCGCCGATCTCGCGTGCATGCGCGGGGCGGCCGAGTGGCATGCCCTTCTGGAACTCCTTGTAGCGATTCTCGTCGCCGAACTGGTGCTTGGCGCGGGTCTTGAGCAGCGTGACATGGCGGTCGGTGCCGACCGGACCCGGATTGATGCCGACGACGCGGATGTTGTCGGCGAGACTTTTGCCGCCGAGCGCGCGGGTGAAGGCCATCAGCGCCGCATTGCCGGCGCTGCCGCAGATATAATTGGCGTCGAACTTCTCGCCGGCCGCGCCGATATCGTTGACGATGACCCCGCCACCGCGCGCCTTCATCTGGGCATAGATCGCACGCGTCAGGTTGATATAGCCGAACACCTTCAACTCCCAGGCGTGACGCCAGGTCGCTTCGTCGATCTTGTCGATCGAGCCGCCCGGGATATCGCCGGCATTGTTGACGAGAATGTCGATGTCGGCGGCTTCCTTGGCCAGCCGGGCCAAGTCATCTGGTTTGCGGAGATCGACCACGGTGGTCGCGGCATCGATCTGGTGCGCGGAGCGCAGCCGCTCGGCGAGCGCCTTGAGCTGATCGCCGTTGCGCGCGGCCAACAGCAGATTGGCGCCTTCCTCGGCGAAGGCTTCGGCCGCGGCCGCGCCAATGCCCTTGGAGGCGCCGGTGATCAGGACACGCTTGCCGCGCAGATGCAGATCCATGGGATGTCTCGCTTGTTATGAGAAACGGATGTCGGCGAATTCGTAGGGGCAGGGTCGCGCGGCGGTCAACACTGCACTGCAGCGTTGCGCTCGCGCGAAGTTTGGTCCATTGCAGGGCGATCAAGATAGGCGGCGTTGCCGGCCGGGCAAATCACAAGGGTGTTCTCGATGAGCAAGAAGCAGTATCGGATTGCGGTCATTCCCGGCGACGGCATCGGCAAGGAGGTGATGCCGGAGGGATTGCGCGTCATCGAGGCCGCCGCGAAGAAGCACGGCGTCGCCGTGCAGTTCGACCATTTCGACTTCGCCTCCTACGACTATTACGAGAAGCACGGCGAGATGATGCCGGCTGATTGGAAGGACAAGATCGGCAAGCATGATGCGATCTATTTCGGCGCGGTCGGCTGGCCGGCCAAGATCCCGGATCACATCTCGCTGTGGGGCTCGCTGATCAAGTTCCGCCGCGAGTTCGATCAATACGTCAACCTGCGCCCGGTGCGGCTGATGCCCGGCGTGCCGTCGCCACTGGCGAACCGCAAGCCCGGCGACATCGATTTCTGGGTGGTGCGCGAGAACACCGAAGGCGAGTATTCCTCCGTCGGCGGCCGCATGTTCCCGGACACCGACCGCGAGTTCGTGACGCAGCAGACGGTGATGACGCGCACCGGCGTCGACCGCATCCTGAAGTTCGCCTTCGATCTCGCGCAGTCGCGGCCGAAAAAGCACCTGACCTCGGCCACCAAGTCGAACGGCATCTCCATCACCATGCCCTATTGGGACGAGCGGGTGGAGGCGATGGCCAAGAAGTATCCCGGCGTGAAGTGGGACAAGTACCACATCGACATCCTGACCGCGAACTTCGTGCTGCATCCGGACTGGTTCGACGTCGTGGTCGGCTCCAACCTGTTCGGGGATATCCTGTCCGACCTCGGTCCGGCCTGCACCGGCACGATCGGCATCGCGCCGTCGGGCAACATCAATCCGGAGGGCGATTTCCCCTCCGTGTTCGAGCCGGTGCATGGCTCGGCGCCCGATATCGCGGGGCAGGGCATCGCCAACCCGATTGGCATGATCTGGTCCGGTGCGATGATGCTGGAGCATCTCGGCGAGAAGCAGGCCGCGGACGCGATCGTCGGCGCGATCGAGCGAACGCTCGGCGAACGCACGCTGCGCACCCGCGACCTCGGCGGCAACGCCGATACGACGGCGTGCGGCAAGGCGGTCGCCGAGATGGTGGATTAGGCCACGCTGCCAATAAAGGCGTCGTCCTGGCGAAGGCCAGGACCCATTGCCCCGATAGCTATTTGTGGAGACGGGCTGGGGCCACAGCTCGTCTAAGACGTGCTGCGGTGGTAATGGGTCCTGGATCGCGCTCGCTGTGTGCTCGCTTGTCCAGGACGACGCTGTTTACCCCTTCACGATTCTTCGGCAATGCTCCCATGCCGCGTGGATCAAATTCTCGCTCGCCTCGGGCGTGCGGAACGCGGAATGCGCCGACAGCGTCACGTTGGGAATCTTGGTCAGCGGATGATCCTTCGGCAGCGGCTCGATGTTGTAGACGTCGAGGCCGGCGTGGCGGATATGGCCTGATTGGAGCGCATCGATCATGGCCTGCTCGTCGACGATGGCGCCGCGCGCGGTGTTGATCAGGATCACGCCCTGCTTCATCTTCGCGATCTTCTCGCGCGTGATCAGGCCGCGGGTCTCGTCATTCAGCAAGAGATGGATCGAGACCACATCGCTCTTTCCGAGCACCGTGTCGAGATCGAGGAACTCGACGCCCGGATGCGTCTTGGGCGACCGGTTCCAGGCGATCACCTTCATGCCGCTGCCGAGCGCGATGCGGGCGACTTCGGCAGCGATGCCGCCGAAGCCGATGAGGCCGAGCGTCTTGCCGGTGAGCTGCATGCCGTCCTCGCGCAGCCAGTTGCCGGCGCGCATCTCGCGGTCCATCTGGGCGATCACGCGCGCCGAGGACCACATCAGCGCGATCGCGGATTCCGCAACGGCGGTGTCGCCGTAGCCTTTGATCAGATGCACGGAGATGCCGAGCTCGGCGAGCTCCTCGGGGTTCATATAGCTGCGCGCGCCGGTGCCGAGGAACACGACGTGCTTCAGTCCGGCGCACGTCTTCGCAATATCCGTCGGCAGCGCAGTGTGATCGACGATCGCGATCTCGGCGCCGTCGAGCACGGCTGGATAATCCTCGGGCTTGATGTCCGGATTGCGGTTGATCCGCATCTTGGGATCGCCTGATTTCTCCAGCCGCTCCATGATGACCGCGAGCGATTCATTGGCGTCGACAAACACTCCGCGCACGAAAACCTCCGTCCAAAGGAAGAGATGATGATCAGGATGCGACGCCGGCGAGCGCCAGCACGGTGTGCATCAATACGTTGGCGCCGGCGGCGCAGTCAGCCTGCGTCGCATCTTCCAACTCGTTGTGGCTGACGCCGTCCTTGCAGGGTACGAACACCATTGCCGCCGGCATCACGGTGTTGAGGTTGCAGGCGTCATGGCCGGCGCCGGAGGTGATGCGGCGGTGCGAGTAGCCGAGCTGCTTGGCTGCATTCTCCACGGCGTCGACCAGCTTCGGGTCGAAATGTGTCGGCGCCTTGCGCCAGACCAGGTCGAGCTGAACCTCGACCTTGCGGCGCGTCGCGATCTCGGCCACCGCTGCGCGCAGGTCGCGGTCCAGTGCGTCCATGATCGCCGCGTCGGCGCTGCGGCAATCCATCGTGAAGGCGATCTCGCCCGGAATGACGTTGCGCGAGGGCTTTGCGATCACGGCCTCGCCGATGGTGCCGACCGCCTTCGGGCCGTGCTTCTTGGCGATGCTTTCCATCGCCAGCACGATCTCCGACAGGGTTGCCAGGGCATCGCGCCGCAGCGGCATCGGCGTTGAACCCGCGTGGCTCTCGAAGCCGGTGATCTTGCCGTCGTACCACAGCACGCCCTGACCAGAATCGACCACGCCGATGGTCTTGTTCTCGGCCTCCAGGATCGGTCCCTGCTCGATATGCAGCTCGACGAAGCCTGTGAATTTCTGCCGGCCGACCGGGGCATCGCCGCGATAGCCGATGGAGTCCAGCGCCTGCGCCACCGTGACGCCGTCGGCATCCTTGCGCGACAAGATGTCGTCGGTGGTGAAGTCGCCGACATAGGCCGCGGACGCCATCATCGCCGGCGCGAACCGCGAGCCTTCCTCGTTGGTCCAGTTGCAGATGCAGATCGGCAGCTCGGTCTCGATGCCGGCATCGTTCAGCGTGCGCACCATTTCGAGCGCGGCGAGCGTGCCGAGCACGCCGTCATACTTGCCGCCGGTCGGCTGGGTGTCGAGATGCGAGCCGACGCCGATCGGCGGCTTCGACATGTCCCTTCCTTTCCTCAACCCGAACATCGAGCCGAGCGCATCGACATGCACATCGAGGCCGGCGTCCTGGCACGCCTTGCGAAACCAGTCGCGCACCTGCTTGTCCTCGGCGCTCAGTGTCAGTCGCCGCACGCCGCCTTTCGGAGTGGCGCCGAACTGCGCGGTTTCATGGATGGTGCCCCAGAGGCGGGCGGAATCGATCTGCAGGTTGGTGGCGGCTCGGCTCATGTCGTCAGTCCATTCCAGGTGTCATTCCGGGGCAATGCGAGAGCATCGAATTATGGTGCGCAATTGCGCACCAGAGAATCTCGAGATTCCGGGTCTGGTCCTTCGGACCATCCCGAAATGACGTTCATTTCTCCGGCTCTCGTTCAATGACGCGCCACTCTCGCCTCGTCAACCGCTACGCGCGGCTGTGCGATCTGTCCGGCGAGATTGGCGACGCGCTCGATCGCGACTGCATCGGGCGAGGCGAGCCAGCTTGCGGTGAAGGTGAGAGGCGGCAGCTTGAGGTCGGTATCGAGCAACTGCAACCGTCCGTCGGCAAGTTCGTTCTCGACGATCGCCGCCGGGATGACCGCGACGCCGAGGCCTTCATTGGCCATGTGGATCACGGTCGCGAGCGACGTTGAGGCGTGCAGGCGGATCGGCGGCAAATCGGGTCTGTTGAACAGCGCGCGCACGGTCTCGTAGGGCTGGGTCTTGCGCGGAAAGGTGATGATCGGAAACCGCGCCAGATCCTGCCGCGCCACCGGGCCGGCGCCAAGGCCGAGCGCAGGGCTGGCGAGGAAGCTGATCGGATAATCGCACAGCACCCGGTTGTGCGCGCCGGAGGCCGAGACCGGCCCGAGCACGAAGGCGAGTTCGATCTCCTGTGCCAGCAGCCGCGCGGTCAAATTGGGCGTGATGTCGACCTCGATCTCCAGCGACAGGTTCGGATAGATCTCGTTCACGCTCTTGACCAGCCGCGGCAACCAGGTGTGCACGATCGTCTCCGCGACACCGAGCCGCAGCGCACCGCGCATCGCCGAACGGTCGCCGACCTCGGCCATCATCTCCGATCGCAGCCCGATCAGCTTCTCGGCATAGACCATCATCTGGCGTCCGCTCGGCGTTGGCGACGCGACCCGATGGTCGCGGTTCAACAGCTTGACGCCCATCTCGCGCTCGAGCTGAGCGATGCGTTGCGAGATCGCCGGCTGGGTGGTGTTGAGGCGTTGGGCGGCGCCGCGGAAGCTGCCGAGCTTGACGACCCAGAGGAATGTTTCGATCGAGCGGAAGTCCGTCATGAGGAGCAATTTTCCAATCGATAAATCAGAATTATCGATTTTGATTAGAAAGGACGATTAGACATTATATCACGCTTGGTGTTGGCTTGTCCTTGTCGACATTATGGGCAGGAGGGACCCATGACTGTTTTTGCGGCAGCGCAGCGATCTCAGGAGGAAGCGATGCTTCCGAGCGTTGAGGCCCGCCTGGCCTGCCGCAACGGCATGGCCTCGACCACGGCCGGCGTCGCCAACGGCTTCGTCCAGGGCAACCTCGCCATCCTGCCGGAAAAACTCGCCGGCGCCTTCCATCGGTTCTGCCAGCTCAATCCGAAGCCGTGCCCGATCATCGGCATGTCCGATGTCGGCGATCCCCGCATCCCCGCGCTCGGCCTCGATCTCGACATCCGCACCGACGTGCCGCGCTACCGGGTCTGGCGCGACGGCGAGGTGGCCGACGAGCCGACCGACATCATGCAATATTGGCGCGAGGATCTCGTCGCCTTTGTGCTCGGCTGCTCGTTCTCGTTCGAAGAGGCGCTGCTGGACGAGGGGCTGCCGATCCGTCACATTGAGCATAAGGTGCGCGTGCCGATGTACCGCACCAACATCGCATGCAGTCCGTCGGGGCCGTTCCAGGGACCCATGGTGGTGTCGATGCGTCCCTTCAAGCCGGCGGATGCAATCCGCGCGGTGCAGATCACCTCACGCTTTCCCTCGGTGCATGGTGCGCCCGTGCATCTCGGCCATCCGCACTCGATCGGCATCAAGGATATCGCGAAACCCGACTATGGCGATCCGGTGCCGGTCGCCGCCGACGAGATCCCGGTGTTCTGGGCCTGCGGTGTGACGCCGCAAGCGGTGATCGCGAACGCAAAGCTGCCGTTCGCGATCACGCACGCGCCGGGATTGATGCTGGTTACGGATCTCAGGAACAAGCAGCTCGCTGTGCTTTGAATAGGCAATTCGTGCAATTCATTGAGGCTTTACTGCGCGCTACAAGCACTTCATCGATAAAAACAAGCTGACCTAGGGGAATTGGGAATGACGATCTCTCGCCGTAACGTGTTGCTCGGTGCCACTGCCGCCGCAGCGCTCGGTCCGATGGCCGCGCGCGCGCAGACCAGCGAAGTGGTGATCGGCGTGATCTATCCGCTGTCCGGCTCCAGCGCCCAGATCGGCGTCGATGCGCAGCGCGCCTTCGAGACCGCCGCCGACATCATCAACAAGAACTATGATTTCGCATTGCCGCTGGCCAAGGGCGAAGGCCTGCCCGGCCTCGGCGGCGCCAAGGTGCGCCTCGTGTTCGCCGACCATCAGGCTGATCCGCAGAAGGGCCGCGCCGAAGCCGAGCGCCTGATCACCCAGGACAAGGTCTGCGCCGTGATCGGCACCTATCAGAGTGCGGTTGCCGTCACCGTCAGCCAGATCTGCGAGCGCTACCAGGTGCCGTTCATCTCGGCCGACAATTCCTCGCCGAGCCTGCATCGCCGCGGCCTGAAGTATTATTTCCGCGCCGCGCCGCATGACGAGATGTTCTCGACCGCGATGTTCGATTTCTTCGACGCGATGAAGAAGAAGGGTCAGAAGATCGAGACGCTGGCGCTGTTCCACGAGGACACGATTTTCGGCACCGATTCGTCCAACGCGCAGCTCAAGCTGGCCAATGAGCGCGGCTACAAGGTAGTGACCGACATCAAGTATCGCGCCAACTCGCCGTCGCTGACCGCCGAGGTGCAGCAGCTCAAGGCGGCGAATGCCGACGTGCTGATGCCGTCGAGCTACACCACCGACGCGATTCTCCTGGTCAAGACCATGGCCGAACTCGGGTACAAGCCGAAGAACATCGTGGCGCAGGACGCCGGTTTCTCGGAAAAGGCCACCTATGACGCGGTCGGCGACAAGCTCAAGGGCGTGATCTCGCGCGGCAGCTTCTCGCTCGATCTTGCGCAGAAGCGGCCGATGGTCGGTCTCATCAACGAGATGTATCGCGCCAAGTCCGGCAAGGACTTCAACGACTATTCGTCGCGCCAGTTCATGGGCCTGATCGTGATGGCCGATGCGATCAACCGCGCCAAGTCGACCGATGGCGAGAAGATCCGCGAGGCCCTGGCCGCGACCGACATGCCGGGCGATGTGACCATCATGCCGTGGCGGCGCGTCAAGTTCGACGAGATGGGGCAGAACAACTTCGCCGATCCGGTGCTGCTGCAATATGCCGCGAAGAACTTCGTCACGATCTTCCCGGAACAGGCCGCCGTCTCCGAGGCGATCTGGCCGATGAATAGCTGATCGGTCGGCCACTCTCCTTCGTCGTCCCGGGCAAGCGAAGCGCGACCCGGGACCCCCGCGCGAGTGCTTGCGCTCGTCGCGTAACCCAGGCAGGCGTTTTGCGATGATTGGTTGCTGTCTCTCCTCTCGATGCATTTGTGGTTATGGGTCCTGGCATTCGCCAGGACGACGCTGGAGCCGTGCATTGATCGGGGCGCAACAGTGACAGCCGAGACCATTATCCAGAGTCTGGCGAGCGGCCTGCTGATGGGGCTGCTCTACGGACTGATCGCCGCCGGACTCGCATTGATCTTCGGATTGATGGACGTCGTGAATTTCGCGCACGGCGAGTTCCTGATGATCGCGATGTACGCGACGTTCTTTCTGTTCGCGTTCTTCGCGATCGATCCCTTGCTGTCGGCGCCGCTGGTCGCCGCGGCGCTGTTCGTGTTCGGCGCCGTGGTGTATCTGTTGATCGTCCGCTTCGCCGTGCGCGCCAAAGCCAATGCCGGCATGGTGCAGATCTTCTCGACCTTCGGTCTTGCGATCGTCATGCGTGGCCTGGCGCAGTTCTTCTTCACGCCCGACTACCGCAGCGTCACGAACTCCTGGCTCGGCGGCAAGACGGTGGCGGTCGCCGGCATCTATCTGCCTGAGCCGCAACTGGTCGGCGCGTTGGTCTCGATTGCGGCCTTCGTCGCGCTCTATTTCTTCATCCATCGCACCGATTTCGGCCGCGCGCTGGAGGCGACGCGCGAGGACGCCGGCGCGGTGGCGCTGGTCGGCATCGACAAGAACAGGGTGTTCGCGCTGGGCTGGGGCCTTGGTGCGGCGCTGGTGGGGCTTGCCGGCGCCATCATGGCGATCTTCTTCTACGTCTATCCCGATGTCGGCGCCTCCTTCGCCCTGATCGCCTATGTCACGGTGGCGCTCGGCGGCTTCGGCAGCGTGTTCGGCGCCTTTGCCGGCGGCATCATCGTCGGCCTGGTGGAAGCGACCACCGCGCTGATCCTGCCCCCATCGCTGAAATCGGTCGGCATCTATGCCGTCTATCTCCTGATCGTCTTCATCCGCCCGCGCGGCCTGTTCGGATCGATGTGATGGACAAGCATTTCGCCCAACGCCGCAGGCGCGACCTGATCATGGCCGGTTGCCTCGCCGTGATCGCCGCGCTGGTGCCGCTGTTCGTCAAGGACGTCTACGTCCAGAACATCATGGTGCTCACCCTGATGTACGCCGCGCTGTCGCAGAGCTGGAACATCCTGTCCGGCTATTGCGGGCAGATCTCGCTCGGTCACGCGCTGTATTTCGGGCTCGGCGCCTACACCACCGCGCTGCTGTTCACCAAGTTCGGCGTGCTGCCCTGGTTCGGCATGCTGGCGGGCGGCGCGATCTCTGCGGTGATCGCGATGGCACTGGGCTATCCCTGCTTCCGCCTGCGCGGCCACTACTTCGTGATCGCGACCATCGTGATCGCCGAGATCGCGCTGCTCCTGATTCAGAACTGGGATTGGGCGGGCGCCGCGCTCGGCATCGATATCCCGGTGCGCGGCGACAGTTGGCTGAAATTCCAGTTCACGCGCTCCAAGCTGCCGTACTTCTATTTTGCGCTGGCGCTGGCGTGCATCGCCTGGTTCGTCACCTGGTGGCTGGAAGATTCCAAATGGGGCTATTGGTGGCGTGCGGTGAAGGACAATCCGGATGCCGCCGAAAGCCTCGGCGTGGTCGTGTTCAATTCCAAGATGGGGGCGGCGGCGGTCTCCGCCTTCCTGGTCGCGGTCGGCGGCAGCTTCTACGCCCAGTTCGTCTCCTATATCGACCCAGAGAGCGTGATGGGCTTCCAGTTCTCGCTGTTGATGGCGTTGCCTGCGGTGCTCGGCGGCATCGGCACGCTGTGGGGGCCGGTACTGGGCGCGGTCATCCTGATCCCGCTCACGGAGTTGACGCGCTCCTTCGTCGGCGGTTCGGGGCGCGGCGTCGATCTGATCGTCTACGGCACCCTGATCGTGCTGATCTCGCTGGCGCTGCCGCGCGGCCTGGTGAGCGTGTTCTCCCTGCGCAAGGGGGCCGCGCGATGACGGCGCTTCTGGAAACCCGCGGCGTCTGGCAGCGTTTCGGCGGCCTCGTCGCCAACAGCGACGTCTCGATCTCGGTCGGCCGCGGCGAGATCGTCGGCCTGATCGGCCCGAACGGCGCCGGCAAGTCGACGCTGTTCAACCTGATCGCGGGCGTGCTGCCGCCGACGCAAGGCTCGATCATCTTCGACGGCGAGGATGTCACGGCGCTGCGCGCGGCCGAACGCTGCCAGCGCGGCATCGGGCGCACCTTCCAGGTGGTGAAGAGCTTCGAGACCATGACTGTCATCGACAACGTCATCGTCGGTGCGCTGATCCGCAACACGGTGATGCGGGTGGCGCGGAAGAAGGCGTATGAGGTGCTGGAGTTCTGCGGGCTGGCCGCGCGCGCCAACGTGCTGGCCAGCGATCTGGTGCCGTCGGAGAAGCGCCGGCTCGAGGTCGCCCGCGCGCTCGCGACCGAGCCGAAGCTGCTGCTGCTCGACGAGGTCCTGACCGGGCTGACGCCGGTCGAGGCGCAGACCGGCGTCGAGTTGGTGCGCAAGGTGCGCGCCGCCGGCATCACCGTGCTGATGGTCGAGCATGTCATGGAAATTGTGATGCCGCTGGTCGACCGCGCCATCGTGCTCGATCTCGGCAAGGTGCTGATCGAAGGCAAGCCCACTGAGGTCGTCCGCAATCCCAAAGTCATCACCGCCTATCTCGGGGACCGTCATGCTGTCGGTGCGTGAAGTCACCACCGCCTATCAGGGCCTGATTGCGATCTCCTCGGTGTCGATCGACGTCGCCAAGGGCGAGATCGTCTGCGTCGCCGGTGCCAACGGCGCGGGCAAGTCGACGCTGTTGAAATCGATCGCCGGCGCCGAGCGTCCGCGCTCGGGGATCGTGACCTTCGACGGCGCCCGCATCGACGGCAAGCCGCAGCACGTCATCACGGCCGGCGGCATCGCCTTCGTGCCGGAGAATCGCCGGCTGTTTCCGCGGCTGTCGGTGCGCGACAACCTCCGTCTCGGCAGCTATCTCTACCGCAGCCAGGCCAATCGCGACGAGCCGCTCGATCTGGTGTTCAAGCTGTTTCCGCGGCTCTCGGAACGGCTCGACCAGCGCGCCGAGACGCTGTCGGGCGGCGAGCAGCAGATGCTGGCAATCGGCCGAGCGCTGATGACGCGGCCGCGGCTATTGATGCTCGACGAGCCGTCGCAGGGCATCATGCCGAAGCTGGTCGACGAGATCTTCCAGGCCGTGAAGCGCATCCGCGACGCCGGCATGACGGTGCTGATCGTCGAGCAGCGCATGGCCGAGTGCCTGGAGATCGCCGACCGCGCCTATATCCTGCAAACCGGCCGCGTGCTGATGCAGGGCGCGGCCGCTGAGATCAGCACCAATCCCGACGTGCGCAAGGCGTATCTGGGATTGTAGCTTACCGTCATGAGGAGCGAAGCGATGAAGCAATCCATCTTTCCCCGAGCGGTAAGACGGATTGCTTCGCGGAGCCTGTCATCCGGCGGCGCTTCGCGCCGACCGGGTGGCTCGCAATGACGAAAGCTGGAGCTTGCGCTTGGGTAGCGGCAGCTCCCTAGCCCGGACAGCGAAGCGGCATCCGCGAGCGTCCCGCATATCGCTGCGCTCATGCGGGCTACGATCGACGTGTGCTACTTGACGACCTCGACCTTGGCTGCGAGGTCCGGCGCGCGTCTGATGCGGTAGGTCGCGTTGGTGCACCTGAGGATCCATGCCTCGTCGTCCGGCTTCGAGAGCTTGGCGTCCTTTTTCGCCCCGAGCGCCTTGTCGCAGGCATAGCCCTGGGTGCGAAGCTGTGCCGCCAGCATGCTCTGCACGGTCTCGGCCTGTGCGGCCGATCCCGTAAGGCCGCCGACGAATACAATCCCTAACGCAAAGCCCGTGAACCTCAACATGAGTATTCTCCGCATGTCTGCCCGGTGCGAAGTCTAGTGCGGGTGCTCCGGCAACGCGAGCCCAAACGTCTTGACCAGATCCGACACCTGCTCCGGCGACAGGTATCGCGGGTTCAGCCCGCGCAGCAGCAGATAAAGTCGTGCCGTCTCTTCGAGCTCTTCGGTCGCGAACACCGCGGCTTCCAGCGTGTCGCCGGAGACGACGGGACCGTGATTGGCGAGCAGCACGGATGAATACTTCCCGGCCAGCCCCTTGATCGCGTCGGCGACCGCGGGATCGCCGGGGCGATAATAGGGTACCAGCGCGGTCTGACCGCACTTCATCACGTAGTAGGCCGTCATCGGCGGCAGTGCGGCGCGCGGGTCGATTTCGGGCAGCATCGAGAGTGCGACCGAATGGGTCGAGTGCAGGTGCACCACGGCGCGCGCGGCCGAACGGGTCTGGTACAGCGCGGTGTGCAGCGGCACCTCCTTGGTCGGGGCGTCGCCGGAGATGAGCCGGCCGTCGGCCGCGAGCCGGGACATTTTTGCCGGATCGAGGAAGCCGAGCGAGGCATTGGTCGGCGTCACCAGCCAGCCGCCGTCATCGAGCCGGACGCTGATATTGCCTGAGGAGCCCGGCGTCAGCCCGCGCTCGAACAGCGAGCGGCCAAAGCGGCAAATATCCTCACGAAGCTTTGTTTCGCTCATGACGCGCAAGCCTCCGGTGTTTTCGCCTTGTCTCACGCTTTGGCAGCGCGGCCAAGCCATGATAGGCAGGCAATAACGGGCATGATCCGGACCCGGCGGGCCGCGCCAGCGCAAAATGGCCGCCGGTTTTCCGAAGAGATCATGCTCAAAACCAGGAAACATTCGAGGGATCGCCGCATGTCCAGTTCCGCCACACCGCGCATCGCCGTCATCGGGCTCGGGTCGATGGGGTATGGCATGGCGACCTCGCTCAAGCGCGCCGGCTTTGACGTCACCGGCTGCGACGTGACGGCCGACGCGGTTGCCCGCTTCGTTGCCGACGGCGGCAAGGGCGCGAAGACGCCGGCCGAGGCTGCCAAGGATGCCGATATCCTGGTCAGCGTCGTCGTCAACGCGGCACAGACCGAGGCCATCCTGTTTGGCGCAAACGGCGTGGCCGAGACGTTGCCAAAGGGCGCCGTGTTCGTGTCGTCCGCCACCATGGACCCTGATATCGCGCGGCGGCTTGCCAAGCAGCTCGAGGCGACCGGCCGGCACTATCTCGATGCCCCGATCTCCGGCGGCGCACAGCGCGCGGCGCAGGGCGAGCTCACCATCCTTGCTTCCGGCAGCGCCGCGGCGTTTGCAAAGGCACGGCCGGCGCTGGATGCGATGGCCGCGAAGCTTTACGAGCTCGGCGATGCCGCCGGGCAGGGCGCGGCCTTCAAGATGATCAACCAATTGCTTGCGGGCGTGCATATCGCCGCCGCGTCGGAGGCGATTGCATTTGCCGCTAAGCAGGGCCTTGATATCCGGAAGGTCTACGAGGTGATCACGGCCTCCGCCGGCAATTCCTGGATGTTCGAGAATCGCATGCCGCATGTGCTCGACGGCGACTACACGCCGCGCAGCGCGGTGGAGATTTTCGTCAAGGACCTCGGCATCATTCAAGACATGGCGCGCAATGCGCGCTTCCCGGTGCCGGTCTCGGCCGCAGCGCTGCAGATGTTCCTGATGACGGCGGCGGCCGGCATGGGCCGCGATGACGATGCCTCGGTGGCGCGGATGTATGCGCAGGTCACCGGTACCCAACTGCCCGGCGCGAAATAAGAGGATCTCCAGATGCCCCGCTTTGCCGCCAATCTCTCCATGATGTTCAACGAGGTCCCGTTCCTCGACCGCTTCGAGGCAGCGGCGAAGGCTGGCTTCACCGCGGTCGAGTACCTGTTTCCTTACGATCATCCCGCCGAGGAGGTCGGCAAGAGGCTGAAGGCGGCCGGGCTGACGCAGGCGCTGTTCAACCTGCCGCCGGGCGACTGGAATGCCGGCGAGAAGGGGTTTGCTGCGCTGCCGGATCGCTTCACCGATTTGCAACAGAGTCTGAAGACCGCGCTGCCCTATGCGCAGGCGACCAGCGTCAAGCGGCTGCATCTGATGGCAGGAATCGCCGATCGTGGTGACCGGCGCGCGGTGGAAGCCTTTTACAAATCGGTTGCTTATGCTGCGGAGTTCTTCGCACCGCATGGCCTCGATGTCGTGATCGAGCCGATCAATCCGCGCAACGTGCCCGGCTATTTCCTCAACGATTTTCTGTTCGCGCGCGACCTGATCACCGAGCTGAAGCTTCCGAACCTCAAGCTGCAGTTTGACATTTATCACTGTCAGATCATCCACGGCGACGTGACGATGCGGCTGCGCGAGATGATGCCGATCATCGGCCACGTCCAGATCGCCTCGATCCCCTCGCGCCACGAGCCCGACGGGGAAGAGCTGAACTATCCATTCCTGTTCGGCGAGCTCGACCGGCTCGGCTATGGCGGCTTCGTCGGCTGTGAGTACAATCCGCGCGGCAAGACCACCGATGGCCTTGCCTGGTTCAAGCCTTATGCCGGAGTGAAGCCGTGACGCTCGCACTTGGTTGCATCGCTGACGACTATACCGGCGCCTCCGACCTCGCCAACACGCTGACCCGTGCGGGCTTGCGCACCGTGCAGACCATCGGCGTGCCCGCGGCTGATCTCGCACTGCCCGAGGTCGACGCCGTCGTGGTGTCGCTCAAGAGCCGCTCGATCGAGGCCGGCCTTGCCGTGACGCGCTCGCGCGCCGCCGAAAAATGGCTGCGCGGGCGGGGCGCAGCCCATATCCTGTTCAAGATCTGCTCGACCTTCGATTCCACCGATGCCGGCAATATCGGCCCGGTGATGGATGCGTTGCGCGCTGATTCCGGCGATCCCATCGTGCTGGTGACGCCGGCATTCCCGGAGACTGGCCGTACGGTCTATCAGGGCAATCTGTTCGTCGGCTCGGTGCCGCTGAACGAGAGCCCGCTGAAGGATCACCCGCTCAATCCGATGCATGATTCCAACCTTGTGCGGGTGCTGGCGCGCCAGAGCGGGACGAAGGTGGGCTTGGTCGATCTCGCGACGCTGAGCCGTGGCGTAGAGGCCGTCAGGGCCAAGCTCGCCGATCTTGCCGCCAAAGGTATCGGTGCTGCAATCATCGACGCGGTGTTCGACCGTGATCTCGAAACCATCGGGCGGGTGGCGCTCGATCATCGCGTCTCGGTCGGCGCCTCCGGCATCGGGCTCGGATTGGCGCGGGCGCTGGTCGCAGGCGGGACCGTGAAGGCGGATGCCGCAAGCGCGCTGCCCGACGCGGCGGTCGGCGGCCCGGCAGCCTGCCTCGCCGGTAGTTGTTCGCAGGCGACCCTGCAGCAGATCGCGAATGCCGAGCAGGTGATGCCGGTGCTGCATCTCGATCCCGAGCGGGTGGTCACCGGCAAGGACGAGGCGCAGCGCGCACTGGCCTGGGCCAAGGATCGCATCGGCGACGGCCCAATCCTGATCGCGAGCAGTGCGACCCCCAATGAGGTCGCAGGCCTGCAATCCCGTCACGGCCGCGATGCTGCCGGGCATGCCATCGAGCAGGCGATGGCCGACATCGCCGAAGGCCTGGTGCAGGCGGGCGTGCGCAGGCTGGTGGTGGCCGGTGGTGAAACGTCAGGCGCGGTCGTCGATCGGCTGCGAATCCCGGGATTCCTCGTTGGTGCGGAAATCGCCGCGGGCGTCCCCGTTCTGCGCGCCGTTGGAATGACGAGCGGCGACATGCTGCTGGCTCTGAAGTCGGGCAATTTCGGCGGACCGGAATTCTTCTCGGACGCGCTCGCCCTGATGCGCTGAGCGCGCTCGCGCGCGTGCCGTCACGGCGCCAACGCGCGACTCCGTAGTTCAACGGGGATTCAAATTAACCCAACCGAAGGCACGGCGCAGGCTTTGATGTCTGCGGCGTCCCGTTGCGTCGCCGTTTGATTCCGGACCAGGGCTCGCCCCACCAGCCAGAGATATCACGATGTTCGCCAAACTCTCGATTCGCGCCAAAATCGTTTCCGTGGTGGCGCTCCTGCTTGTCGCGATGGCGGGCATGGGCCTGCTTGCCGTCAGAGACATGCAAGCGATCAACGCCAACACCGTCGACATCACCACCAATTGGCTGCCGAGTGTGCGCGTCCTCGGCGAACTCCGCGCCGGCGTCATCACCTATCGCAACGTGATCCGCGAACACATGCTCGCAGAGACCCTTGAAGAGAAGCTGGCGGCCGAGAAGACGCTCGCCGGCGTGGTCGAGGCCAACAGCAAGGCGCGGGCGAGCTACGAGGCGATGATCTCGTCGGCGGAGGAGCGCGCGCTCTACAAGCAGTGGGCCGAGACCTGGGACAGGTACAAGAAAGGGACCGAGGACGTGCTGGCCCTGTCGCGCAAGGAAGCCGGCAAGCTCCCGCAAGAAGCCCATGAACTGAACACCAAGGTCGTGAACAAGATCGGCCTCGAGGCCGATGAGATCCTGCGCAAGGATATCGCGCTCAACAACGCCGGTGCCGACAAGGCTGCGAAGGATGCTGCCGACAATTACAACTCGGCCTTCATGGTGCTTGCAGTCATTCTCGGCGTCGCCGTCCTGATCGGCGTCGGCGTCAGCTTCTATCTGGTCCGCGATGTCTCCGCCGGCATCGCCTCGATCGTCACGCCGATGCAGGCGCTCGGCCGCGGTGACCTCACCGCTGTCGTTCCCCACCAGGGCGAGAAAACCGAGATCGGCACGATGGCTGACACGTTGCAGGTGTTCAAGGAGGCGCTGGTCGCCAAGAAGGCCGCCGACGAGGCCGCCGCGGCGGACGCGGAGGCCAAGATCGAGCGCGGCCGCCGGGTCGATGCCATCACCCGCAATTTCGAACAGATGATCGGCGAGATCGTGCAGACCGTGTCGTCGGCCTCGACCCAGCTCGAAGCCTCTGCCGGCACGCTGTCGTCAACGGCCACGCGTTCGCAGGAACTGACCAGCGCGGTCGCGGCAGCCTCGGAAGAGGCCTCCGCCAACGTGCAGTCGGTGGCGTCCGCCACCGAGGAGCTGTCGTCGTCGGTGACGGAGATCAGCCGCCAGGTGCAGGAGTCGGCGCGGATGGCCAGCGATGCGGTCGGTCAAGCGCGCAGCACCAATGATCGGGTCAGCGAGCTGTCCAAGGCCGCCGCGCGTATCGGCGACGTCGTCGAGCTCATCAACACCATTGCCGGCCAGACCAACCTGCTCGCGCTCAACGCGACGATCGAGGCGGCGCGCGCCGGTGAAGCCGGCCGTGGTTTCGCGGTCGTGGCGTCCGAGGTCAAGGCGCTGGCCGAGCAGACCGCGAAGGCAACGGGCGAGATCGGCCAGCAGATTTCCGGCATCCAGGCCGCGACGCAGGAGTCAGTCGGCGCGATCAAGGAGATCTCGTCGACGATCGAGCGCCTGTCGGAGATTTCGTCCACCATCGCGGCGGCCATCGAAGAGCAGGGCGCCGCGACGCAGGAGATTTCCCGCAACGTGCAGCAGGCGGCGCAGGGCACCCAGCAGGTCTCGGCCAACATCACCGACGTGCAGCACGGCGCGACCGAAACCGGCTCGGCTTCAACCCAGGTGCTGTCGGCGGCCCAGTCGCTCTCCGGCGACAGCAGCCGTCTCAGGGTCGAGGTCGGTAAATTTCTCGACGCCGTTCGCGCCGCCTGACATCGATCAAGCTCGCAGTTCGAAGTGTGCCCCGCCACCGCAGGTCGGGCACATTTCGTTGCCTATTCGCCGCGTAGCGTGCCTACGTAGTTCCACGGAATCCGGATTAACCAAGCGTAGGTTCGCGCGCGGTATTTTGTCACGGTGCGACGAGGCCATCGTGCATGAGTCGGTCGCGAAGATCCTTGCGCAAAGAGGCGTCCGACGATGTTGCTGGCGAGATTCCGCATCCTCCCGAAGATTTTGGCGATCGTTTGCGGTCTTTCCCTCATCGCGGGAATGATGGCCTGGCTTGGCATTTCCTCACTGAACTCGCTCAGCGAACGCAGCGCGATCACGGCGCGCGCGGCGGAACGGGCGTTGCTCTCGGCCCGCGCCAATCAGAACGTGCTCGCGATCAATGGCGCCGAATTCCGCAGCGCGCTCGATCCCCGCGACGAGAACAGGCTCGCGGCGCGCTCGGTGATCGAAGCGCAGATCAAATTGTTCGAGGAACGCCTCGCCGAGATCAGCCACACCTCGGATGAGCAGACCATCAGCATGCTGTCCGGCGTGCGGTCGGCGCTTGCGGCCTATCGGGCCCAGCTCAAGCAGACGCTGGATGCGGTCGATGGCGCCAGCACGGCCGAGCTGACCCGGTCCGCCGAGAAGCTTCGCGATGTCGCGATGAACAGCCGCGCGGCGGCGGAAGAGCTCCAGGCCAGGATCCGGGCCGTCGCCGAGCGGCAGGACCAGCGCGTCAGGGAGAACGTCAAGGCCGACCAGCGGGAAACCGCGTCGACGTCCGAACTCCTGGTCCTGCTGGCAGCATCAGGCGTCGCATTCGGTCTGCTGTTCGGCTTCGTCGTCGGGCAATACGGCATCGCCAAGCCGATCCGCGCCGTCGTCGACATGCTGCAGCAGTTGGCCAACGGCAACTACGACGTCGCGGTTGACGGCACCGATCGCCGTGACGAGGTCGGCGACGTGGCCAGGACCGCGCTCGTGTTCAAGGACAACGGTCTCGCCAAGATCCGGATGGAGCGCGAGCAGAAGGAGGCGGAAGCGCGCGCCGCCGCGCAGCGCCGTGCCGACATGCTCCAGCTTGCCGATGGATTTGAGCGCGCAGTCGGTGAGATCGTCGAGACCGTCGCATCGGCCTCGACCGAGCTCGAGGCGTCCGCGACCACACTGACGTCCACCGCCGAGCGTTCGCAGGACCTCGCGACGACCGTCGCGGCGGCTTCCGAGGAGGCCTCCACCAACGTGCGGTCGGTGGCGTCCGCGGCCGAAGAGCTGTCATCGTCGGTCAACGAGATCAGCCGCCAAGTGCAGGAATCCGCCCGCATCGCCAGCGAGGCCGTCGACCAGGCCCGCACCACCAATGATCGGGTCGGCGAATTGTCGAAGGCCGCCGCGCGCATCGGGGATGTGGTCGAGCTCATCAGCACCATCGCCGCCCAGACCAACCTGCTGGCGCTGAACGCGACCATCGAAGCGGCACGCGCCGGCGATGCCGGCCGCGGCTTCGCCGTCGTCGCATCGGAGGTGAAGGCGCTCGCCGAGCAGACCGCGAAGGCGACCGGCGAAATCGGCCAGCAGATTTCGGGCATCCAGGCGGCGACGCAGCAATCGGTCGGCGCGATCGGGGAAATCTCCTCCACCATCGAGCGCCTGTCGGAAATCTCCTCGACCATCGCGGCCGCGATCGAAGAGCAGGGCGCGGCGACGCAGGAAATCTCCCGCAATGTGCAGCAGGCTGCACACGGCACCCAGCAGGTCTCGGTCAACATCACCGACGTGCAGCACGGAGCGACCGAGACCGGCTCGGCGTCGACCCAGGTGCTGTCGGCGGCACAGACGCTGTCGGGTGACAGCAACCGTCTCAAGCTCGAGGTCGGCCGATTCCTGAACGCGGTCCGCGCCGCCTAGTCGCTTGCACATCAAGGGGGCGCGAAGACATCGTGCCCACGCGGAGGCCGGAACTCCGCGTTGAAACGAACGCGGCTTGGATCGGCGCGTCACGTTTTACAATTTCGCAGACCTGCGATGCATCAACTACGCAGGGCGAGCACAATCCGCTTGCGCTGCTGATTTTCGCAGCAGGCTAGGCTTTTTTCGGCGATACCTTGCTCAGATAGTCGGCGTCCTAGCGGGTCACTTCACACGCTATGCCAAGGAAGTGAAGGCCGTTGGCGCCCCACGGGTTGGCGTTTCACGGTCCATCGGGTAAATCGAGGCCTGTATGGAACGGCCTTTTTCGAGCGCCGATTCCTTTGCCTGGGCAGGCTTCTTCGAGACTTTTCGGGAATACCCTTTCTATGATCGCACTGGTCCGTATCGCGCTGAGCCGGCCATATACTTTCGTCGTGCTCGCGGTCCTGCTGCTGATCATTGGACCGCTGGCGGCCCTGCGCACGCCGACCGACATTTTCCCTGACATCCGCATTCCCGTGATCGGTGTGGTCTGGCAGTACACCGGCCTGCCGCCGGACCAGATGTCCGGCCGTATCACGACACCGTTCCAGCGTGCGCTGACGACGACCGTCAACGACATCGAGCATATCGTCGCCAATTCCTATAACGGCGTCGGCATCATCAAGATCTTCTTCCAGCCTAACGTCGATATCCGTACCGCGAATGCGCAGGTCACCGCGATCTCGCAGACCCTGCTCAAGCAGATGCCACCCGGCGCGACGCCGCCGTTGATCCTGAACTACAGCGCCTCGACGGTCCCGATCATCCAGGTCGCGCTGTCGGGCGAAGGCCTGACCGAGCAGAACCTCGCCGACATCGGCATCAATCAGTTGCGCACGCCGCTGGTCACCGTGCCCGGCGCGGCGATCCCGTATCCGTTCGGCGGCAAGCAGCGCCAGGTCCAGATCGACCTCAATTCGACGGCGCTGCAAGCGCGCGGCCTGTCGGGGCAGGACGTCGCCAATGCGCTCGCCGCGCAGAACCTGATCACGCCGGTCGGCACCCAGAAGATCGGCGAGTTCGAATACACCATCAACCTGAACAACTCGCCGCTTAAGCTCGAGGAGCTCGGCGACCTGCCGATCAAGACCGTCAACGGCGCGATGGTCTATATCCGCGACGTCGCCAGCGTGCGTGACGGCAATCCCCCGCAGACCAACATCGTGCACGTCAACGGCAACCGTTCGGTGCTGATGATGGTGCTGAAGGCGGGTGCGACCTCGACGCTCGATATCATCTCCGGCATCAAGCAGAAGGTGATCGAGGTCAAGGACCAGATGCCGGACGCGCTCAAGATCGGCTTCATCGGCGACCAATCCCTGTTCGTCCGCGGCGCGATCACGGGCGTCGCCTTCGAGGGCGTGATCGCCGCGCTGCTCACCAGCGTCATGATCCTGCTGTTCCTGGGTAGCTGGCGCTCCACGATCATCATCGCAGTGTCGATCCCGCTGTCGGTGCTCGGCGCCATCATCATGCTGTCCCTGATCGGCGAGACGCTGAATATCATGACGCTCGGCGGCCTCGCTCTCGCGGTCGGCATCCTCGTCGACGACGCCACGGTCACGATCGAGAACATCAATTATCACCTCGAGCAGGGCAAGCCGGTCCAGCAGTCGATCCTCGACGGCGCCAACCAGATCGTGACGCCGGCCTTCGTCTCGCTGCTCTGCATCTGTATCGTGTTCGTGCCGATGTTCTTCCTCACCGGCGTCGCGCGCTTCCTATTCGTGCCGATGGCGGAAGCGGTGATGTTTGCGATGATCTGGTCGTTCATCCTGTCGCGCACGCTGGTGCCGACCATGGCGAACTACCTGTTGCAGGCGCATGTGCATCACGACGGCGAGCCGCCGAAGTCGCGCAATCCGCTGGTCTGGTTTCAGCGTGGCTTCGAGGCGCGGTTCGAGCGCATCCGCGGCGGCTATCACGGCCTGCTGGCGCTGGCACTCGGCCACCGCAAGGCGTTCGTCACCGGGTTTCTGGCGATCGTCGCTGCGTCGTTCCTTCTGGTGCCGTTCCTGGGGCGCAACTTCTTCCCGTCGGTCGACGCCGGCAACATCCTGATGCATGTGCGCACCCAGGTCGGTACCCGCGTCGAGGAGACCGCCAATCAGCTCGCCGACATCCAGAAGGCGATCCGCAAGCTGGTCCCTGGTGAGATCGAGACCCTGACCGACAACATCGGCATGCCGATTTCCGGCATCAACATGACCTACAACAACACCGGGGTGATCGGTCCGCAGGACGGCGACATCCAGATCAAGCTGAAGGAAGGTCACAAGCCGACCGCGGAGCATGTGCAGACGCTGCGCGAGCAGTTGCCGCGGCTGTTCCCGGGGACCAGCTTCGCGTTCCTGCCGGCCGACATCGTCAGCCAGATCCTGAACTTCGGCGCGCCGGCGCCGATCGACTTGCAGATCCGCGGCGCCAACCTCGAAGCCAACTTCGCCTACGCCAACAAGCTGCTGGCCAAGATCCGCCGCATCCCCGGCATTGCCGACGCGCGCATCCAGCAGTCGCCGAACAGCCCGACCTTCAACATCGATGTCGACCGCACCCGCGCGCAATATGTCGGCCTCACCGAGCGTGACGTCACCAACTCCCTGGTCGTCAACCTCGCCGGCTCGTCGCAAGTCGCGCCGACCTATTATCTCAATCCGGACAACGGCGTGTCCTATTCGATCGTGATGCAGACGCCGCAATACCAGATCGACTCGCTGAGCGCGTTGCAGACCTTGCCGATCACCGCGACGGGCAACACGCAGGCGCCGATCCTCGGCGGCATCGCCAACATCAAGCGCTCGACCTCGAGCGCGGTGGTGTCGCAATACGACATCCAGTCGCTGGTGCAGATCTATGCGACGACGCAAGGCCGCGACCTCGGCGGCGTCGCAACCGACGTGCGCAAGCTGATCGCCGATACCACCAAGGAGGTGCCGAAGGGCTCCTCCGTGGTGCTGCTCGGCCAGGTGCAGACCATGAACAGCGCCTTTACCGGCCTGCTGTTCGGCCTGCTCGGCGCCGTCGTGCTGATCTACCTTTTGATCGTCGTGAACTTCCAGTCCTGGTCGGATCCGTTCGTGATCATCACGGCGCTGCCCGCAGCACTGGCCGGTATCGTCTGGATGCTGTTCACGACCCAGACGACGCTGTCGGTGCCGGCGCTGACCGGGGCCATCATGTGCATGGGCGTGGCGACCGCCAACAGCGTGCTGGTGATCAGCTTCGCGCGCGAACGTTATGAGGAGCTTGGCGATCCCGTCGCCGCCGCGCTGGAGGCCGGCTTCGTCCGGTTCCGCCCGGTGCTGATGACGGCGCTCGCCATGATCATCGGCATGACGCCGATGGCGCTCGGGCTCGGCGAGGGCGGCGAGCAGAACGCGCCGCTCGGCCGCGCCGTGATCGGCGGCCTGATCTTCGCGACTTTCGCGACCCTGATGTTTGTTCCCGTGGTATTCAGTATGGTACACAAGAAGCAAGGCGCCAAAGCCGCCGCCTCATCGGAGATCCCGCATGTCGCCCACTGAACCGCGCCCGCCGGTCTCTCACCGGAAACTGGGCATATTCGGCGTGGTCGCACTGATCGGGGCGGGCCTGATTGTCGGCACCGGCATCCGGGCCCGTGAGGAGCAGGACACGCGGCTGAAGCAATGGACCGATGACCAGGCCATTCCGACGGTGGCCGTGGCGCTGCCCAATGCCAAGGCGCTGAGCCCGACCATCGATCTGCCGGGGCGGCTGGAGGCCTATTACCGTGCGCCGATCTTCGCGCGGGTTTCTGGATACCTCAAGAGCTGGGACGTGGATATCGGGGCGCGGGTCAAGGCCGGCCAGGTGATCGCCGAGATCGAGGCGCCCGACCTCGACCAGCAATTGCTGCAGGCACGCGCGGACCTCGCCAGCGCGCAGGCCAGCGCCAGGCTCTCGGAGGCAACGCTGACCCGGCGCAAGACGCTGGTGGCGTCGAACTTCGTCTCCGCGCAGGAAATCGACGAGCGCACCGCCGACCTCTCCAACAAGAATGCCGCGGTCAAGGCCGGTCAGGCCAATGTCGAGCGGCTGGAAGCGCTTACCGGCTACAAGAAGATCACGGCGCCGTTCGACGGTGTGGTGACCTCGCGCGACACCGACGTCGGCGCGCTGATCAATGCCGGCGGCGGCTCCGGGCCCGCGATGTTCACGATCTCCGACATCAGCAAGCTGCGCGTCTACGTCAACGTGCCGCAGAACTACGTGCCGGCGATCAAGATAGGCGCCAAGGCCACGATCTCGCTGCCGGAATATCCCAACCGGACGTTCGAGGCGACGGTCGAGGCCTCGTCGCAAGCGGTCGACGTCGCCTCCGGCACCACGCGGATGCAACTCGGACTGGAGAACGCCAAGGGCGAGCTGATGCCGGGCGGCTACGCCAGCGTGAAGCTCAACCTGCAGCGCGATTCCACGCCGCTGAGCATCCCCTCCAGCGCGCTGATCTTCAACGCCAGCGGGCTGCGGGTCGCGACCGTGGGCCCGGACGACAAGGTGGTGTTCAAGACTGTGAAGATCGGCCGCGATCTCGGCAAGGAGATCGAGCTCGCCTCCGGCCTTGCGCCCGATGATCGCGTCATCACCGCCCCGCCGGACGGTCTGAACGACGGCGAGCAGGTGCGGGTGGTCGGCGTCGGTGCCAAGGGCAAGCCGACGACGGCCTCTGAAAAGCAGGATGCGAAGGGGTAGGCGGAGGAGCGAGCTGCTTCCTCTTCGTCATGCCCCGTCACGACGCGGAAAGACGCGGAGGGTGGGCAAAGGCGCGTCAGCGCCGTGCCCACCATCTCATGTTCTGCTCGTGATGGTGGGCACGCTTCGCTTTGCCCACCCTACGGTTCTCTCCCCGCAAGAGCGGGGCGAGGGAGAATCACTATCCCACCTGCCATTCCAGCATGCCGTCGGCCGCGGTGACGATCTCGCCGGTCGTGCCGACCGGCGTGCGGTCCATGTTCTGCAGATGCGCCAGCGTCGCCGTGTCGCTCGCCGGGATGCGGCCGAGCGTGCGTCTGCCGTCTTCGGTGCGCAGCATCGTGACGCCGTGCTCGATCTCGCCATTGCCGCGATAGATCACGGTGAACGCTTCGACCTTGCCCTTGCCGCGCGCCTCGGTGGTGAACTCCGGCACCTCTCGGCGATGGCGATCCGCTTCCGCTTGCACGGAAGTCGCCTGCTCGAGCGCCGCCTTCGGGGCCTGGCGCGACAGCACGAGTCCATGATGCTTGGTGACGAAGCCGCCCTGGCCGTAGAGCAGGCCGAGCTTGCCGCCGCCGCGCAGCTTGCGCACCATCGCGCAGGCCGCATGAGTCATATAGGTGTTGAGCGGTGCGCCGAAGAAAGTCAGCCCGCCGGTCACGGTCGGCTGCACGTCGCGGCCTAAGCCCAGCGTGCGCCGCGCCATCTTCGGCACGCAGGGGAAGCAGCTATAGAGCTCGATCGCGTCGAACTTCTTGCCGTCGCCCTCGACGAGATCCACCACCGCCTTCAGCACCGCGGTCTGCGCGTGGCTTTCGACGAACTGGTCGCGGGTCAGGTAGTCGCGCGGCTCCTCCGCCGAGGCGCCGCCGAGCGGGTAGATCAGGCGATCCTCCGGCACGCCGGCGGCGCGCGCCTTCGCAAGGCTGGTCAGGATCAGCGCGCCGCCCATGTTCACAGTCGGGTTCGCCACCATCAGTTTTGTATACGGCCAGGCGATCATCCGGTTGTCGGGTGTCGCGGTGGTGATCTCCTCGCCGGTGAAGCGCTTCTTCAGCCAGGAGCTCGGATTGTCGGCGGCGACCCGCGCGTAGGTCGACCACAGCTCACCCGATTCCTTCAGCGCCTCGCGCGGCGTCTGGCCCCAATGCGCCGAGGTCGCGGACTCGTAGAGCGGGTACACCGTGATCGGCCTGAACACGCCGAGCGTCACGGCAAGCGGTTTCTGGAACGCGGCGCCGCGCTTCGGCTCCTCGACGTCATGCGCGAACGGCGTCCAGGGCAACTCGACGCCGGCACGCTGCGCCTTCGTTGCAGTCGACTGCGCCTCGGCGCCGCAGACCGCCGCAACGCTGCATTCGCCGCGCGCGATGCGCTGTGCCGCCTCGTGCAGATAGCGGATCGGGCTCTCGCCGCCGACCGGGCCGTAATAGAGATGCGCCGGATCGATGCCGAGACGCTGCGCAAGCTGCCTCTCCGGATCGCGGTAGCTCCAGCTCAGGAAGTTGACGATGTCGAGCGACTGGATGTTGCCAAGCAGCATTGCGCCAGAGTCTACCTCCGCGCGCTTCAGCGCCTCTTCCAATAGCGCGAGCGGCTCGAGGCCGGCGGCGATGTCCTTCGGACGATCGACGATCTCGCCGACGCCGACGATGACGGGAATGCGGTCTTCGGGGATAGAGAATGTTGTCATTTCTACTTGCTTTGCTTGTCAATTCCTTGGCACGCCGTCGCCCTTCGAGGCCTTCGCTGCGCTACGGCACCTCAGGGTGACGGCTACGGGGCACATCGTCATCCTGAGGCGCGAGCGCAGCGCACCTCGAAGGATGGCCAGGTGTTCGATTACTCCGCCACCAGCGCGTTCATGTGCTCGACGGCCTCGATGAAATCTTCCTTAAATTCCTGCACCACCGCGCCGGCCGATTTCACGCTGTCGATCAGGCCGACGCCCTGGCCGACGAAGTAGCTGACGAGGTCGCGCGCCTTTTCGTTGCCGGCCGCGGCTGCGCGGTCGATGGCGTTGAAGGCATCGCGGCTGATGATGCTCTGCAGCGGCATCGGCAGCGCGCCGGGGCTGTCAGGCGCGCGATCCCAGGCATCGGTCCACACCGAGCGGAGCTGTCGCGCCGGTTTTCCCGTGCGTCCCTTGGAGCGCACCGCGTCGCGCGAGGAGGCCGCGATCATCTTCTCGCGGAAAATCTCCGAGGTCTCCGATTCCACGGTCGCAAGCCACACCGAGCCGGTCCAGGCTCCGGCGGCGCCCATCGCCATGCAGGCGGCCATCTGCCGTCCGGTCATGATGCCGCCAGCCGCCAGCACCGGCACGTCGCGGACCTTCTTGATCGCCTTGATCACCTCGGGCACTAGCACCATGGTCGAGACCTCGCCGCAATGGCCGCCGGCCTCAGTGCCCTGCACGACCAGAATGTCGACGCCGGCCGCGACCTGGCGCAGCGCGTGCTCCTTGGCACCGACCAGCGCTGCGACCGGGACGCCATGCGCCCTGCCGCGGTCGATCATCGCCTTCGGCGGCACGCCGAGCGCATTGGCGATCAGCTTGATCGGATGGCGGAACGAGACGTCGAGCAGTTGCAGCGCTGTCTCGGCGTCGAACGGCTGCGGCTGGTTGTCGGCGACATTCCGGGTCGTCAGCTCGATGTCGTACTTCTTCAAGAGATTGCGGGTGAAGTCGCGGTGCTCCTGCGACACGCGCTTCTCCAGGCTCTTCCAGGTGACGTTCTTCTCGCCAGCGGTCGAGATGTTCTCGGGGATCAAGACGTCGATGCCGTAGGGCTTGCCGTCGACATGCGCGTCGATCCACTTCAACTCCTGCTCCAGCGTCTCCGGCGTATGCGCGGTCGCGCCGAACACGCCAAAGCCACCGGCGCGGCTGACCGCCGCCACCACGTCGCGGCAATGGCTGAAAGCGAGCAGGGGGAATTCGATTCCCAGCATGTCGCAGATCGGTGATTTCATGGATGCGTTGTCTCCCCGGCGGCAGCTTCGATGGCTGCTTTATCTCGCTGCGATGGCATCAGCCCCGGCGACGCTAGCCTTGATGGTCGGCGAAGCCAAGCGGCTTTCGTTGACGGCGATCTTGCGTGCAGGCGCTACGGGTGAGGCGCTGCGCGCCACGCATTCCGCAAGGCAAAATATGCAGATCCAACGAAGAGATGGATTGCTTCGCGGAGCCTGTCATCGGGCGCACGTTCGCGCGACCCGTTGGCTCGCAATGGCGGTTGACCCGAGACCCGGATTCGTCATGCTCCGGCATGACAACGGGAAGGACGGTCGCTCGCCCGGTCCCCTTGCCAACCACGGTTTCGAGGCTAGCTACAACTGACGCGCCTGTTGCACCGGAGCCAATTGCATGACCGATACCCCAGCCTACGAGCCGCCGAAAGTCTGGACCTGGAACAAGGAGAGTGGCGGTCGCTTCGCCAACATCAACCGGCCGATTGCCGGCCCCACGCACGACAAGGAACTGCCGGTTGGACGTCATCCGCTGCAACTTTATTCGCTGGCGACGCCGAACGGCGTGAAAGTCACGGTGATGCTGGAGGAGCTGCTGGCGACCGGCCACAAGGGCGCCGAGTACGATGCCTGGCTGATCAAGATCGACGGCAACCAGTTCGGCAGCGGCTTTGTCGCGGTCAATCCGAACTCGAAGATCCCGGCACTGATGGACCGCAGCGGGCCAGAGCCGATCAGGGTGTTCGAGTCAGGCTCGATCCTGGTCTATCTCGCCGAGAAGTTTGGCGCGTTCCTGCCGACCGACACTAGGACGCGTGCGGAGACGTTCTCCTGGCTGTTCTGGCAGATGGGCGCCGCGCCCTATCTCGGCGGCGGCTTCGGCCACTTCTATGCCTACGCACCGACCAAGATCGAATACGCCATCGATCGCTTCGCGATGGAGGTGAAGCGCCAGCTCGACGTGCTCGACCGCCGGCTCGCCGACAACGAATATCTCGCCGGCAAGGTCTACACCATCGCCGATATGGCGGTGTGGCCCTGGTATGGCGGATTGGCCAAGGGCGTGCTCTATGGTGCCGGCGAATTCCTGTCGGTGCATGAGTACAAGAACGTGCAGCGCTGGGCCGATGCGATCGCGGCGCGCCCCGCGGTGAAGCGCGGCCGCATGGTCAACCGCACCTGGGGCGATCCGGCAAGCCAGCTCCACGAGCGCCATGACGCAAGCGACTTCGATACGAAGACGCAGGACAAGATCGGCGAGGCGGCGGCATCATAATCCTCGCTATGCTTCCGCCCCTGACCCTGAGGAGCCGCGCGAAGCGGGCGTCTCGAAGGATGCAGGCCACCGGTTCGAGACGCGCGTCCGCGCTCCTCACCATGAGGGTTTGTGACGTCGCAAGACCACTGCTCAGCGTCACCTCAGCAGATCGTTGTACTCCGGATGCTTGTTCATGAAGCCCTGGATGAACTCGCATTTGACGACGAGCTTGCGGCCATCCGCGCGCACCGCGTCGAGCGTGGCGCGGGCAAGCTTCGAGCCGATGCCGCGACCGCCGAGCTCCGGCGGCACCTCGGTGTGAACCAGCGTGATGGTGTCAGGCGTCTTGCGGTAGACGACGAAGGCGGTCGCGCCGTCAACGGTGAGCTCGAACCGGCTCTGCGCCTCGTTGTCGCCGAATGCTTCGCTCATAGTCTCTTCCTTATCGCTTCGCGCCTTCGGCCGCCGGAAATACCACGCGGTCATCGGTGCGACAGTAGCGGTCGGCAAACATGCGCCCGATCGGATGATAGCGCTCCATGTGCACGCGCATCGCCTCGCGATCCCACAATTCATCGCGGATGTAGAAATTGATGCCTTCGCCCATGATGAGCTGACGGTCGCCGTTGACGTCGATCAGCTTCCAGGTCCGGCACTCCATCGCCCACGGCGTATCGGCGAGGCGCGGCACCGCGATCTTGCTCGATGGCGCGAGCCTCAAGCCGAGATAGGCGGGCTCGCCGATCTCCGGCGGAAAGTCGCCGCTGGTCTCGTGCATCGCGCGCGCCAAAGGCTCGTCGGTGAGGTTGACCACGAACTCGGAGGTAGCCTGGATGTTGGCGAGCGTGTCCTTGTGGCGGCCGTCGGGCCGGCGGTTGACCGCGAACATGCAGAGCGGCGGATCCTCGCAGAACACGTTGAAGAACGAGAACGGCGCGGCATTGACCACGCCGTCGGCGCCCATGCTCGTCACCCAGGCGATCGGCCGCGGCAGCACGAACGAGGTCAGCACCTTGTAACGTTCGCGCTGGGTGAGGTCTTCGGGAGCGTATTCCATGCGGAGGTTCCTGCTTGCTTACCTCGCCCCGCTTTCGGGGAGAGGTCGAAATTCAAGCGTAGCTTGAATTCCGGGTGAGGGGGACTCTCCGCAAATCTCATCTCTCACCGCATTTTGTGGAGACTCCCTGGTCCCGACATTCTGAGCTGCGCGGCGGTGGGCACGGCGCAAGAGCGCCTTTGCCCATCCTACGCAGCTCTCCCCGCGAAGAGCGGGGAGAGGGAGAAGGACTACGGCATGCTCAGCTCGTGGCGGCCGACCACCATCCAGTGCACCTCGTCCGGTCCGTCGGCGAAGCGCAGGTGGCGGACGTCCTGGTACATTTCGGCGAGCGGGGTCCAGTGCGAGATGCCGGTGGCGCCGTGCATCTGGATCGCCTGATCGATCACCTTGCAGGCACGCTCGGGGACCATCGCCTTGACCATCGAGACCCAGACGCGCGCCTCCTTGTTGCCGAGCACGTCCATCGCCTTGGCCGCCTTCAACACCATCAGCCGCATCGCCTCGATCTCGCAGCGCGCCTGCGCGATGATCTGGGTGTTGCCGCCGAGATGGGCGATCTTCTTGCCGAACGCTTCGCGGGTCAGGCCACGCTGCACCATCATGTCGAGCGCCTTCTCGGCCTTGCCGATGGTGCGCATGCAATGATGGATGCGGCCCGGGCCGAGGCGGACCTGCGAGATCTCGAAGCCGCGGCCCTCGCCGAGCAGCATGTTGGCCTTCGGCACCTTCACATTGTTGAAGCGCAGATGCATGTGGCCGCGCGGCGCGTGATCGTGGCCGAACACCTGCATCGGCCCCAGGATCTCGACGCCGGGCGTGTCCATCGGCACCAGGATCTGCGACTGCTGCTTGCTCGGCGGCGCATCGGGATTGGTCTTCACCATCACGATCATGATCTTGCAGCGCGGGTCGCCGGCGCCGGAGATGTAATACTTTTCGCCGTTGATCACCCATTCGTCGCCGACCAGCTTCGCGGTGGTCGAGATGTTCTTGGCGTCGGAGGAGGCGACGTTCGGCTCGGTCATCGCATAGGCCGAGCGGATCTCGCCGTTGAGCAGCGGCTTCAGCCACTTCTCCTTCTGCTCCTTGGTGCCGACGCGCTCCAGCACCTCCATGTTGCCGGTGTCGGGCGCGGAGCAGTTCATGGTCTCGGACGCGAGCGGGCTCTTGCCGAGCTCGGCCGCGATATAGGCGTAGTCGAGATTCTTCAGGCCTTCGCCGGTCTCGGCGTCGGGCAGGAAGAAGTTCCAGAGGCCGACCTCCTTCGCCTTGTCCTTGGCCTTCTGCAGCACCGCGAGCTGTTCGGGCGTAAAGCTCCAGCGGTCGGTCTTCTTCTCGCCGGCGCGATAGAACTCGACCGACATCGGCTCGACCACGTCGCGGATGAACTGCTTCACATGGTCATAAAGCGGCCGGACCTGGTCCGACATGCGCAGGTCGTTCAGATCGTCGCCCGGGTTGAGCGTGTAGTTGGTCGTGCGGGGCACGTAGGCGTGTTTCATTGTCGTTTCTCCCATCGACGAAGGCGCTTCGCGGCGGACAATAGACGCGGCCGACGCGAAGCGCGAGCATCGATTTTGGAGACGATCCGTGCCGCATCGCGGAATTTGGCGAAGGCGTTTAAAACGTTGTTTGAACGCCGCCGCGCGCTGCGAAACTTTGATCGAACGGTGTCAGCCCAGCCGATGCATGGCGCAGAGCTTGTTGCCGTCGAGATCGCGCAGATAAGCCAGATAGAGCTTGCCGACGGTGGCCTCGCGCACGCCCGGCGGGTCCTCGCAGGACTTGCCGCCATTGGCGATGCCGGCGGCGTGCCAGGCCTCGACCTGCTCGGGCGAGTTGCAGGCAAAGCCGATCGTGCCGCCATTGGCGTGCGTCGCCGGTTCGCCGTTGATCGGCTTCGAGACCGAGAAAACGCCGGCCTTGGTGACGTAGAAAATGCGGTGACCGTCGACCCTCGCCGGCCGGACATCGAGAGTGGCGAGCAGCGCATCATAGAACGCCTTGGCCTTGTCCAGATCGTTGGTGCCGACCATCACGTGTGAAAACATTTCAAGAATCCTCCTGTTGCTTGCGACAGCCGCACCGGTGCGCCTTGCCGGAGCAACTAGACCGATACGTGCCGCGGCCGAAACGCTAGCAGTAGTTTTCCCGCAACGGAAGCGGACGCCGCGCCGCGTGGTGTTCTGACGCGATGGCGTCCTCTTCCGTCATTCCGTGGCTGCGCCCTCCGCCAACAGCGGAGGAGCAAGTCAACGCAAGACTCGGACGCATTGGCGCCGCGAGGATGCGAATGTATGACTCGCAAGCCGTGCGACAAACTCGCCGTCGTCCCTGCGAAAGCACTAGGGCATCTACACATCTTTGGGGCGCGACAGATTGACTCGGGACGGCATGATGTGCGGTCGCCGCAGCGACTTGTATGATTCTCTGTCTGGCGTTTTGATTCGAAGGAGCGCCAGAGATGCA